>PVBE011224581.1_pt1 | contig 58231 bp, 48 predicted proteins | sample 1631181 | NCBI WGS metagenome assembly PVBE01 (sample SAMN08397723, study PRJNA350692) | Marine metagenome, whole genome shotgun sequencing project. | isolation source: water | place: Pacific Ocean | collected 2012-04
AAGCACGGAAACGACCGAAACGAAAATCAGAATGGCAGAACACAAAATCGAATAGGGCCCAACAAAAAGAGGACGAGAATGAAGTCTCAGCTCGATCGATTTCTGATGCGCTTGCGCCTCGGTTATCCCGATCAGCAGGCCGAGCGCGAATTGCTGGAGATGAACAAAGAGCGGGACAAGGTGGAAGAAGTCAGACAATGCCTGTCCACCGAAGTGATTGCAGAGTTTCGACGCAAGTCTGCCGATGTTAATGCCAGCGATACCCTGCTGGATTATGTGCAGCGCTTGATCGCCTTTACTCGCGGCAAGGAGGTCTGTTCAATACTCTGGAAGGATTCTGCGAACATTATGCCAGTACCTTTGCATTCCTGATGCGGGCCGTTGGAGTTCCCTCCCGGGTGGTCGTCGGCTACCAGGGCGCCGAGTACAATCGCTTCGAAGACTACATGATGGTCTACCAATACAACGCCCATGCCTGGAACGAGATCTGGCTGGAAGGCGAGGGCTGGGTACGTTTCGATCCCACCGGCGCGGTATCTCCGGAACGTATCGAACTTGGTGTGGAGGAGGCTCTCAGGAATGACCCCACCTTCCTGGAAGAGTCACTGTTCTCGGCCGTACGGCTCGGTGGTGTGGGGTGGATAAACAGCCTCAGGTTACGACTCGACACCATCGAATACGAATGGAATCGTCGTGTCGTCAACTATGAAGAAGACATACAATTTGAATTGTTCGAGCGCTTGTTTGGAGAAGTAACCGAGCAGAAAGTCTTGCTACTACTGATTGGCCTGGCTGGCCTCGTTATCGTCGTAGTGGGATTTACGGTAATTCGTATCGAACCCCGCTCGAAATACAGCCCGGTCGTGAAGGCTTACCAGGGCGTGGGCAGAGAGCTAGAGAAAATCGATCTGGGTCGCAGGCAGGGGGAGGGCCCATTGGACTATCGCGATCGGGTAATCGACGCGCGGCCGGAACTGAAAGAACTCATGACGCAGCTAACTGAGTTGTACATCAGCCTAAGCTAACAGTCTAAGTCACCCTGCGAAGCGCAGATTAACCGGGGTTTGAAGCAATTCAAGAGTTTCCTCAGTCAATTGAGGTTCAAGCTGCTACCCATTGCACGAATGCGGTAGAGCAGAGATTAACCCCCGGAAATTTTAACCCTGGCGCCGCGTTTTTCGAAGAAGGACTCGATCTGTTGACGCTTGTCTCCCTGGATTTCGATCACACCGGGCCGGGTGGTTCCTCCGCTTCCGCAGTGCGCCTTTAACTGTTTGGCAAGCGCCTTCAACTCGTCTGCCTGCAGTTGCAGGCCGGTAATCAGCGTAACTCCCGCTCCCTTACGGCCCTTGGTTTCTCGCGCGATGCGTATCACTTCGTCCGGATTGGTCGGGAGGACCTGCTCTTTGGGGCAGGAGCATTTGCGTAGTGGTTTACCACAGCGTAGACAGTTGTTACTTCCTTCGGTGGAATAGACCAGGCGAGACTGGCTCAAGACGTCGCCTCAGGTTTTATACAGCGGGGGAAGGGCGTAGCGTTGGTGGCGCCGGTATTGCCTGTAACTCTTCAGCCTGGTGCGGCGCAGACCGGCTACCAGTTTCAAGAGCTGTGAGGGGTTAAGCGACACAGTCGCCGATTGTCGAGAGTCCATATTAAATAAGTCAGACTGTATTGCATGCACATGTTTATGCAATTCCGGCGTTTCATGCTGCTGCAGAATATCTTCCATGGTTAAAACGTCACGGCAATCAAGAAAATGATCACACCATTGGATAAGGGTCAGGCGTATCTGGTTCAGGTCTTTCCCACGGCAGGCTTTAGCGAGTTGCCGATAGGCGACCGCTTCGTTGTTCTCGGGGCTGTATCTGGCGGCGATGGTGGCACGACGAGCGGCGATGAACGCTACGATCTGCTCTCGATTGGGTGCCAGCACCAGTCGGTAGACACTGAATGCAACAATGACGAAGGCCGATGTGATGAGGTAGTTCAGCCAGGTAGCGTCGACCTCGATAAATTCAGCTTCTGCCTGTGCGTCGATCATCTCCTGATCGACCACCGGCGCCGCTTCCAGTAATTCTTCGATGTCGACACTGCTGGTGACCGTCTGTTCGGAGGGTACTGCACCCTCAATGGTGGCTACAGTAATGCGAGTGGCAGGTATGATGGTGGCTTCCTGCTGGTCGGTGTTGATATTCCACCAGGGGATGGAAATTTGCGGAATTTCGATGTCTCCCGCCTGGGTTGGTACCAGCGTCATGGTCTCTACCCGGGTTCCCACGATGCTGCCTTCGACAAACGTGCGTTGTATGTCGGGGGGGTCGGGATACAGGTTGAAATTTTCGATCTCGCTCGGGCTGAAGGGAGGCAACACCGCACCATCGACTCCGTCGGCAACCATGGTGATAGTGCGAACCGCGGAGTCACCAACCCGAAGATTTTGAATGTCCGTACTCCAGGACTCTTCCAGCGTAAGGCCAGCTACCGGCAGCCAGAAATCGCTGCGCTGGACGGCAGCCGGCCGCTCCGCCACATCGATAGTTATGCCGTCGATAAATGCAGTAACACGACGTGTGTTCAGATTGCGAAACACGAAGTTGCTGGAGCCATCGGTTACCTCACCGCGAAACAGCATATCGGGGATATCCAATGGGCCACTGCGTTGCGGGAAGATGACAAAGCGCTTCTCGTAAACTCCATAGCGCTCGCCATCGATGAGTTTCTCATATTGGTTGGGCGAGCCGATCAACTGAATAACCGTATCAGCCATTTCCAGGTCGGTGAACTGTGGATTACGAATGCCGGCGATGGTGTAGTAGAGTCTGACGGTATATAGCAGTTGTTCCTGTACGTAGACTGTGTCTTTGTTGACCTCGGTTTCCAGGAACAGTTCTTCACTGGACTGGTTCGAACGTGGCCCTTCGTTTATCACATTGATTGCAATTGGGCCGGTTGGAGTGCCGTTGATCTCCAACGAAGGTATATCGAGTTCTCCTTCGGTAAGCGGAAACAGCGTGACTATGTAGTCGGTCCAGGATTCTACCGCACCATTAACGCTTCTGATCTGGCTCGACGTGCGTGTGCCCAGCACATCGAAGTTATCTGTAAGAGGGGTCAGGTCTAACTGCATACCCTGACGTTGGTCGAACACCCTGATGGTAAATGTTAGAGTCTCGCCTCGCGCGAGTTCATTACGGTCGACCGAGACTTCAATCTGCTGCTCCTGGCCGGTGGCCAGCGAGGCAATCAGAAATATGGGGAGTAACAGGAAACGGGCAAGTCTGATCACCAGATCTGACCTCCGTTCTGAATGCTGTTAGCCGTACCATTCAACTGGCGTTGGCGGTACTGGTAGCGAAATTTGCGTCGCAGCAACTCACCGGGATCATCGTCGATGCGGCGTAGCCATTGTTCCAATGATTGCTGCTCTTCAAATTCTTCGTTAGTGGCCTCGCTGGGGGTATTCTGCTCGCTATTGGATTCCGAGCCTTCCTGGTCTTCAGGGGGCTGATTCTGCTGTTCCTGATCCTGCTGGTCTTCGTTGCCTTCCTCGCTCTCCTGGTCCTGCTGTTCGCTGTTCTCGTTCTCCTCCTCAGACTGATTCTGGGAGTTCTGCTCGGATTCGTTCTCCTGGCTGTCGCCATCCTGATTGTCGCCTTCTTCCTGTTGTTGTTGCTCCAGCAGGTCCTCGACTATCTCCTTATTGAAGATCGCATCGGCGTGGTCCGGTTCGCGCCCGATGGCAATATCATAAGCAGCAATCGCTTCTTCGTAGTTACCTGCCAGGGCCAGCGAATTACCCCGGTTATAGTGTCCGTCCGGAGTATCGCTGGTGCTGAACGCGGCGATAGCCGACTCGTAATCCTGGGCTCGATAGCTGGAGGTACCCCGCCAATCGGGTGCCTTGAACAGGGCTGCCGCCAGTCCATGGTCTTGATTCGCGAAGGCCTCGGCCGCCTGCTGGTCTCTGGTCTGCCACAGATCGCGCCATGCGAAACCCTGTGCCTGGGCATGCTGACTGGGAAACAGCAGGCCACTGCCACCTAGCAACACGATGCTGAACAGCCAGCCGCGCCGAAAGCTCAGGGCGCATAGCGGCAACACCAATAACAGCAGGAAAGGGCCAAATTCATACCAGATATCGAATTCTTCCTCCACATCACTCAATTGCGTGTCATCCAGGAGTTCGTTCTCCGTCAGTAGAAAGGCCAGGTCGGCATCGGATAATTGGATATCGTGATAACGGCCGCCGCTGCGGTTGGCCAGGGACTGCAGTACATTCTTGTTCAGCGTGGGGATCACCATGGCACCATTCTCATCGGTGAGGAAGCTACCGTCGCTGGTCTGTATGGGCGCGCCCGCTTCGGTGCCGATACCCATGATAAGTAGTTCGTAGCCAGTGCCCTGCAACTGCTCGGTGATCAGCAATTCCTGGTCGAAACCGCTGATGCCGTCGGTCATGAACAGAATCTTGCCACGGGTCGCTTCGGCGTCTTCCAGCAGCCCGATAGCCATGTCGATGGCGGCTATCGGATTGCTGCCGAACAGGGGCATGATATTGGGATTGAGGGAGGGTACCAGCGCATCGATAGTGACGACGTCATCGGTTAGTGGTGTGACGGTGTGTGCATCACCGGCGTAGACCACCAATGCAGTCTGGCCTTCTTTGCGCAGTACCAGGATGTCCCTGAGTTTTCGTTTCGCCAGATCGAGTCGGTTGGGGGTGTGGTCAGGAGCAAACATGGAAAGTGACAGATCCATTACGATGACCATGGCGTCCTCACGCTTCTGAACCGGTTGGGGGAGCTGCTCCCAGACCGGGCCGGACATCGCGATAATGGACAATACCCAGGCGCCGAACAGCAGCATCAAGGGGGTGCGTTGTGCGGCATTCTTGCTGCGGTCCAACAGATAAGGCAGCAGAGACTTGTCGATGGCTTTATCCCAGGCAGTGACTACCGTGTTAATCCGCCACATCGCCACAAAAAATAGCAGGGTGGGAATCAGCGCCAGCAACCACAAGGGCCGTAGGAAATGAAAATCCTGCAACAGGTTGGCTGGAATCAACAGCTCCATCAGGCTTCACTCCCGCTGGCTTGTAGTGCGTCATCCTCATCCCGGTAGTTCTCTATGCGCGCCTTGCCGGCCAGCGAGAGCCAGGGAATCGAAAACAGAGCCAGGATGAAGCTGATAATCAGGGAGGCACCCAGCGGCCAGTAAAACAGCACCCGAGTCGGTCGATAGGTCTGTTCATCCTGCTCGATGGTTTCCAGCAGGTCCAGTTCCTCGTAGATATCAACCAGGTCATTGACATCGCGGGCTCGAAAGTAGCGGCCGCCGGTCGATTCTGCGATACGGGTAAGCACCGCCTCATCCAGCTCAGCAGAAGGATTGATAGCTCTCGCGCCGAAAAAAGTACGTTGCACGACCTGGTCGGCGCCGATGCCGATGGTGTAGATCTTGATACTTTCCTGTCGGGCCAGCTGGCCGGCCTGCTCCGGTGAGACCGCGCCGGCGTTGTTTACCCCATCGGTGAGTAGTACCAGCACGCGGCTGTTTTCCGGACGATTGCGCAGATGGATCACAGACAGACCGATGGCATCACCGATGGCCGTGGCTGACTCTTCGATGATACCTATCTCCGCTTCTTCTAATAGTGTGCCTACAGTCTCCCGGTCGAAGGTCAGTGGGGCCTGGATATAGGCATGGGCTGCAAACAGGATGAGACCGAGTCTGTCGCCTTCGCGGCGATCCACGAAATCACCAACAACTGCCTTGACCACATCGATCCGCGACGCCTGACGGTTTCCCACCACCATGTCCTGGGCTTCCATGCTGCCGGATATGTCCACAGACAGCATCAGGTCCCGGCCTGTGGAGGGCAGCTGTACTGGTTCGCCGAGCCACTGGGGCCGGCTGGCAGCCACCACGATCAGTAACCAGATAAGCGTACAGCAGATAAGATTTAACAGGCGGCTGCTGGTGAGGTTTTCACTGTCCGACTGAAGTCGGCTGAGGATGCTGAAAAAAGGTACGTACAGCGCCGCATCCTGTCGCGGGGCTCTCGCCACCAGGCGATAGATGAGTAGCGGTAAGGGCAGCGCCAGGAATACCCAGGGCCAGGTAAATTCGAGCATATGCTTATTTAATCCTCATCCTTCAATGGGTATTGACTCGTTTTTTCCAAGGTAGAGACTGCTTATCCATGCCTGGCCCAAGCTGTTCATCGCGTTTACATCGACCTCAACTTTAGCCTGAAATCGCCCATAGCTGAGGGCTGCAGCCAGACCCTCGTTCAACTGGGAAGAGTCCCCTTTTTCCCGGATAAAATCAACCCAGTCACTGCCGCCGAGACCGGCCACGTTGGACCGGGGAAAGTGCACCAGCGCGACCCGGCGTATTACCGAATTGAATGCGTTGACGTAACGTAATGTGTACTCGTCTGGATCGGCGTCTTGGCTGCCGGCAAACTCCCGATAACAGCGATCCAGCTCGGCCAACGCATGCTGACAGATACGTTGTTGGGTGATGTGCCTGAGATAGCGCCTGGTCAGCAGAAAGCCTGCTACCAGCAACAGCAATGTCAACAGCCACCAGCCGGGTGCCGGAGGCCAATAACTCACCGCCATCGGCAGGTGAATATCTGCCAGCTGCTCTAGGAGTTCTTCGCTATCCATTCTCGGATTTGCTCTACCACGAGTTGATTGGTGCGCATCTTGATCAAGCGGATCTGTAACCTGTCCAGTTCAGTCTCCAGCCTCTCCGAACGCGCATGGAATTGTTCACGGTAGCGCATTCTGGCCTTGCTAGAATGGGTATTCAAGGCGCCTTTGTGGCTACCGTCGGTAATGCTGTAGATGCCGGGAACCGGCAGAGTTTCCTCCAGCGAATCATAGATGAAGCAGCAGATGACGTTGTTGTGTCTGGACAGCTGGTTCAGGTATTGCAGAGCCTTGTCATCCAGAGTGACAAAATCGGATATCACATACAGCGTGCTACCGGGTTTGGTGATTCTGCGAATCTGCCCCAGCGCGTGTGCCAGGCCGGGGCGAAAGTCTGGATCGGTAGGTATTTGTGACTCCGGGTCTGTGACGTGCTGCAGGCGCTGGTTATAAAGGAAGACCTGGTTCAGCAAATGCAGTGCCGATCGGCGACTGCGCTTGGGACGCACCAGGTTTGACTCGATGTCTGAGAACACCAAGCCCCCGACACGGTCGCCGTTGTCGATTGCGAGCCAGCAGAAGACGGCGGCAGCCTGTGCGGCAACCACTGACTTGAAGGCAATCTGGCTGCCAAAATACATATTATGGGTCTGGTCTACCGCGATTATGACGGGTCGTTCCCGTTCTTCACGAAACACCTTGGTAAACGGCCGGCCTGTGCGGGCAGTGACACGCCAATCAATCAGCCGAATGTCATCACCGGCCTGGTAGGGTCGGAATTCTTCGAAGTCGATGCCGCGACCGCGCATCTTGGATAGGTGTAGACCTGAGATTCCGGCTATCGAACGGGTGTGAGCAAGGTATTCCAGGTTCTTGGCGGCGTAGCGCTGCACCAGCAACTGCTGTAGCGTGATGATCGCGCCCTTGCTCTGATAGCGAGCATGGTGGGGATCGATTTGCATCTTAGCCGACATGGTGTAATGCCCCGGCGAATCAGGCGGAAGGGACGCGTTCGCGGATCGTTTCCAATACCTTATCTGGAGTCACACCGCTGGCTTCAGCCTCGAAGCTCAGCAATATACGATGTCGCAGTACATCGAACATAATTTCCTGGACATCGTCCGGGCTCACGAAATCGCGCCCGTGAATCCAGGCATAAGCCCTGGCACAACGGTCCAGAGAGATGGTTCCACGGGGGCTGGCACCGTATTCGAGCCAGCTAGCCAGATCTTCACCATAAACTTCCGGTTGCCGGGAAGCCATGATCAGTTGAATGATGTATTCCTCTACCTCCGGCGCCATGTGCATGGCGAGAATTTCCTGCCTGGCAGCAAACAGGTCTTCCTGGGCGATCTGCTTGGGTGGTTCAGGAACCTGGTGGCGCGCTTCGTTTCTCACCAGGTGAAGGATTTCGCGCTCCGCATCGATGGTCGGGTAAGTGATCGTGGCATGCATCAGAAAACGGTCGAGTTGGGCTTCTGGTAATGGGTAAGTGCCTTCCTGTTCAATCGGGTTCTGAGTAGCCATAACCAGAAACAGGGGAGGCAGCGTGAATGATTCACGGCCCACACTGACCTGGTGTTCGCCCATCGCTTCCAGCAGGGCAGATTGTACCTTGGCAGGAGCACGGTTGATTTCGTCTGCCAATACCAGATTGTGGAAAATCGGTCCTTGCTGAAACCGGAAAGAGCCGTCTTCGGGTCTGAAGACTTCGGTACCGGTGATATCGCTGGGTAATAAGTCCGGGGTAAATTGGATTCGGTGAAAATCGCCTTCTATGGCTCGAGAGAGGTCTTTGATCGCCTTGGTCTTGGCTAGTCCCGGTGCACCTTCAACTAGCAAATGGCCATCCGCTAGCAATGCAATAAGCAATCGATCGAGTAAACGTTCCTGCCCTATGATTTGTTGTGATAACCAGTTTTTGAGTTCTGTTATTATTGCATGATTGCTCATATTGCGATTTCTCTGTAGTAATGGAGCGCGTAAGACAAAGTCAGGGATTGTAAACGTTTTATGATGGATGTCTAGATGAACATTGTAGCGGAATGTAGCATTTTTACTGGCTCTGGGCAGCATTCGCAGAAGCGATTTTTGGACTTTTTGCAGGCAAATGAGTTGCTCATTGAGCTGGCTCAAGTTAGCTGCAATTACGTTGGAGAAAATTCAGTATGAGCACTCGGCCGGTCGTAAATAAGCTGTCGCTTGCTTCTCTTAACCGGAGAATAGATAAGAACTTCAGAGGGACTAAAGCAAAAGGCTTGAAGCTGTTTGCCAGGAAATACTATGCCAGCTCGGCAGTTTCCGATTTGAGTAAGTTAAGCGATCAGCAAATCTATGAATCGGCAATGAATGGCTGGAAGTTCATCCAGCAACGCAAATCCAGATCACCCAAGATTCAGTTCGTGCACCAGAAATCCAGCCTGGACAAGCAGCACAAGGCTGGCACCAATATCTACATCCTGCTCAACGATATGCCATTTCTGGTGGATTCCATCAGGCAGGCTCTAAATCGGTCGGAGATAATCGTCAGGAGCGTTAACAACGTAGTACTGCAGGTAGAACGCTTCAGCAGCACCAGGAAAAACGCAGGCCATCTCAAGAATCTGGCGGTAAACAAGAGTGAGGGTTATCGTGCCGAGGCGCTGATCTGTATAAATTGTACCCCTATGGCCGAGTTGCAATGCAAGTTGATCGAGAAGGAAATCAGGGACACCTTGAAGCATGTCGCTGCCGCGGTGAAGGATTTCAAGCCGATGTGCAACAAAGCGACGGCAGTACGGGTGTCGCTACTCGCCAGAAGCAAATCGGTTTCCGTCAGCCCCGGTGAGCTTAGAGAGTCCTGTGAATTCATCAGCTGGCTGCTGAATAATCATTTCACTTTTCTCGGCTACGAAGCCTATAGGATAAAAAACCTTAAACGGGGGCCGGTCATCGAGTTGCAGAAGGATGCCTTGCTGGGTATTTCACGCCTCAAGTCTGGACTTAAACAAAGAGTCACTCTGAAGAGTTTACCGGCAGGCACAGGTGATCTGATTCTTAGAAAACAGGTCTGCAACTTTTCCAAATCTTCGACTCGCTCAAAAATTCACCGACCTGCTCACTATGACTATGTCTTGATCAAGGAATTTGATAAGCAGGGGAACGTGGCGATTGAGCATCGTTTTCTGGGACTCTACACCTCCTCGGTCTACTATCGCGCCGCGCTGGAAATACCGCTGATTAGAAACAAGGTAAATGCAGTCCTCGACCGCTCGGGATTTTCACCTAATGGCCATAGCATCAAGAACCTTTTACAGGTCATAAACGTATTTCCCAGGGATGAACTGTTCCAGATCAGCGAGGGTCAACTATTCACAACTGCACTGGAAATAACACAAATCCAGGAGACCCGCACCAGCAAGCTATTTATACGCAAGGATGCCTACGGCAAGTTCTTCTCGTGTCTGGTGTATGTGCCAAGAGATATCTACACCACTGAGGTGCGCATCAAGATTCAGCGTTTTCTGCAGCAGCATCTCAGCGCCGAAGAGGTGGAGTTCACTACTTATTTTTCAGAGTCAGTCTTGGCGCGTTTGCATTTCGTTATGCGGGTTCCTGAAATACATCGAGTCAAATACAAGCTCGCCGAGCTTGAAAACAGCATAATCCAGCTCATCAAGCCGTGGGACGATTCCTTTCTCGATGAGCTACTGCAGCTGTACCCGGACAGTGAGGCAGGCAGGCTTCAAAAAATTTACACCCGGTGCTACTCCGCTGCTTACAAGGAGGTCTATAGCGCCGAGGAAGCTGTGAAAGATATTGCCAGAATCGACAATGTCGTAGCGAGCCAGGATCTTGCCCTGGACCTGAATACCTGCAGTTCAGAAATTGGCGCGGAATTGAGCTTTAAGATATTCAGCTATCGACATCAGCTGTTTCTGTCGGATGTGGTGCCCATTCTTGAAAATCTAGGCCTGAATATAATCAGCGAGAAGGCATTCAAGCTTCAGCCCGGCAGTGATCACACGGTATGGCTGCATGATTTTTCTCTCTATCGAAAGCGGAAGAGCGGCGATGTCTTTTGCGAAGAATTAAAAAACAAATTTGAAGCTGCCTTTAACGCGATTTGGCATGAGAAGATTGATGATGATACGTTCAATGAACTGGTCATTACCGGCAGAGTCGGTTGGCGCGATGCCGCCTTGATAAGAGCTTACTCGGCCTATCTCAAGCAGATTCAGTTCGGTTATAGCGCGCAGTTCATTGCAGCAACCTTGTCACAGCATGAGCCGATCGCAAAATTGTTGATTCGCTATTTTTACTGTCTGTTCGATCCAGCGTTGAAGCAATCCGAGCGCCGCAACGCCAAGCAACTCAGCAGGAAAATCCTTACCGCGATTGACGGCGTTGAAAATCTGTCAGAAGACGGCGTATTACGGACTTTTTTAAGTCTCTTCGAAGCCACGCTTCGAACCAATTACTTCCAGAGCGCAGAATCCGGTGAGCATAAGCATTACTTCTCATTCAAGATTAATCCGGAGCAACTCGATGGAATGCCGCTACCCAAACCGAAGTTTGAGATTTTCGTGTTTAGTCGACAGATGGAAGGCGTTCATCTTAGAGGCGGCCGGGTAGCTCGCGGCGGACTGCGTTGGTCGGATCGCCGTGAAGATTATCGCACAGAGGTGCTGGGCCTGGTGAAGGCGCAGCAAGTCAAGAATTCGGTGATCGTACCGGTGGGGGCAAAAGGAGGATTCGTCGTCAAGCAACCGGTACCACCGCTTGATCGCGAACAGTATATGTCCTCTGGCATCGATTGCTACCAGACCTTTATCTGCGGGTTATTGGATATCACCGACAATATCGTAGACGGAAAATTGCAGCCACCGGCTAAAGTGGTGCGGCGGGATGGAGACGACCCCTACCTGGTGGTCGCAGCCGATAAGGGTACGGCAACATTTTCAGATATTGCCAATCGCATAGCCCTGGATTATGCCTTCTGGTTAGGAGATGGCTTCGCCTCAGGTGGCAGCAATGGTTACGACCATAAGCAGATGGGCATTACCGCCAGGGGTGCATGGGTGTCGGTGCAACGCCACTTCAGAGAGCTGGGAATCAATATTCAGAAACAGGACTTCTCCGTGGTCGGTATCGGAGACATGTCCGGGGACGTTTTTGGTAATGGCATGTTGCTTTCCAGGCATATTCGCCTGCTTGCTGCCTTTAACCATCTGCATATATTCATTGATCCCAATCCCGATTCGGCGAGCAGTTACAGAGAACGTGCACGCTTGTTCAGAACATCCAGGTCCTCCTGGGCGGACTACAATGCAAAGCTGATATCCACCGGAGGGGGGGTCTTTCCTCGCCGCGCTAAATCCATTGCTATTACGAAGCAGATGCAGGCCAGGTTCGGGATTGAAAAGGACAAGGTCACTCCCGACCAGCTTATCAGCCTGTTGCTTAGTAGCCCGGTAGACTTAATCTGGAATGGCGGTATAGGGACCTACGTCAAGGCCAGCAGAGAGAATCATGCAGAAGTGGGAGACAAGACCAATGATGCGGTTAGGGTGAATGGCAGTGAACTGCGCTGCAAAGTGATAGGCGAAGGGGGCAATCTTGGCCTGACCCAGGCAGCGCGAGTGGAGTATGGCTTGCGGGGTGGCGTCTCACTGACCGACTTTATCGACAACTCGGCGGGTGTGGATTGTTCCGATCACGAAGTGAACATAAAGATCTTGCTGAACGAACTTCAGTCGAAGAATCGACTAACCGAGCGGCGCCGGAATTCCCTGCTGCAATCCATGACTGACAATGTCGCCGACTTAGTGCTGGCAAACAACTACAGCCAGGTTCAAACCATTGGCACCGCACAGACTCAGATGGATGTTCGTCATAAGGAGTACGCGGACCTGATCTCCTATCTGGAAAAATATGCGGGTCTCGATCGTGGCTTGGAATTTCTGCCAAACAAGGAACAACTGGAAGAACGCGCCTCCAGAGCGCTTTATCTCACGCGGCCGGAGATTTCTGTCATCACTTCCTATATGAAGATGCATTTGAAAGCCGAACTGGCTGAGGTGGAATATCTCGATGATGCCTACCTGCTGCCTTGCCTTTACAGTGCATTTCCAGCCAAGCTGATCCGGCCTTACAAACTTGCAATCCAGGCGCATACTCTGCGTCGTGAAATTGTCGCAACGCAGCTCGCCAACTCCATAGTGAATCTGCTAGGCCCCAGTTTTATTTACAGAATGGTGGAGTCCACGGCATCCTCGCTTGCGGAAGTAGTAAAGGCGGCTGTCATTGCACGTGATGTTTTTCAAGTGCAGCAGTACTGGCGGGAAATAGAGGAACTTGATTACAAGATTGCCACCGCTACTCAGGCAGAGATGATATCCCGCTTGATCAGGCTGATCAGGCGGGTTACCCGTTGGTTGTTGCGCAATCGTCGTTCTAATCTGACACTTACCGACGAAGTCAGATTCTTTACCAGCAGGGTCAGTCAGTTTCGCCGCATGCTACCCGCCAAGCTGCCGCCCGATTTCGCGCTGATGTATCAGGAAAAATATGCGAATCTGACGGATAACGATGTGCCGGACAAACTGGCGGTGGAAATTTGCCAGAGCGATTTCCTGTTCCCGGCCACCAGTTTCATCGAGATCAGTAATGCCAGTGGTGAACCGTTGGGAAATGTTGTGGACATCTATTATGCCATCGGTGAGCAGCTACAGCTGAATTGGCTGGGCAAAATAATCAACAAGCTACCGGTTGCCAACTACTGGCAAGCCCTGGCCCGAGAAACCTACCTGGACGACCTTGCCTGGCAACAGCGGGCGTTAACCGATAATGTGGTCAAGTCAGTATCACGCCGTTCGGCGGCGCGCACACGAGTAGCGCTGTGGGTTGCTGACAATGCAGTGCCTGTCTCCAGAACAAGCAATATACTGGCGCAATTGCAGGCTGAATCACAGCCGGATTATGCAATGTTTTCGGTGGCGATGCGGGAGCTGTTGACCCTCGCGCAAGCGACTGCCCGCAACACTTAGTGCAGTACATCACGTCCAGCCTCGCCTTATGCACACGCTGATTTTCTATACTACGGACAGTTGCCATCTCTGCAAGCAAGCGGAAGTTCTGCTTAAGGAACTGCAAGCGGGCCACGATTTCATCCTCGAGTCGGTGGATATTGCCGCGGATGCCTCGCTCGTAGAGCGTTACGGAATCCGTATCCCGGTCGTAAAAAATGCACTAACCCTCGAGGAAAGACCCTGGCCGTTTCATCTGGTGGATCTGTTAGCGCTGATTTCGGGATAGTGAGCCGGTAGGTGAATTAGCAATGCACCACCTTATCGTCGAGGCCAAAAAGTCGCATGGCATTTTCCGTGGTTTGGCTGGCCAGGATCTGTGCGTCCTCATGCCGGTGTCTGGCGACTGTGTTCAGGACTTCAACGAGATGCTTTGGCTCATTGCGCCGGGAGCGTGGCTTGGGCTGCAGGGACCTGGGCAGCAGATAGGGCGCATCAGTTTCGATCAACAAGCGGTCGGCAGGGATTTTCGACACCAGTGACTGTAGAAGCTCTCCGCGCCGTTCGTCACAGATCCAACCGGTAATCCCGATGTGCATGTCCAATTCAAGGTAATCCATCAGTGCGGCTTCACAATCCGTGAAACAATGTATCACTCCGCCGCTTAACCGAGGCCGGTAGCGCCTCAATAAGTCATGCAATGCCTCATGAGCGTCACGTTGATGCAAAAAGACGGGTTTCTGCAGTTCCACCGCTAACTCCAGATGGCGTTCAAATAGGGCGAACTGTCGATCAGGCGGGGAGTAATTGCGATTGAAATCCAGGCCGGTTTCGCCAATCGCCACCACCTGCGCCTGGCCGGCCAGTTCTATGGCGGCGGACATATGGGCTGTACTAACACTCTGGGCTATGTGGGGGTGAAATCCCACGGTGCTGCTGAACAAGTCAGGGCGATTCTCGGATAGGGTCAGGGCAGCTTTGCTGGTGGGCAGATCGGTCCCTGTCAGGATGATATGCGCAAGGCCTGCAGCAATGGCATCCCCAACAACCCGATCGAAGTCAGGCTCGAAGCTTTTATGAGTTAAGTTGGCGCCAATATCGACCAGTTTCATCTATAAAATCCAACTATGAGTGGCGCTGAGAGTCTATATGAAGCTTAAGCGCGGAACCAGTTTTGCCGAGAGCGCCCGGTCTGCCTGGCTATTGGGCGGTTTATGCCGGATAATACGGCTCTAGTTTAGAATGGGCCGGGAATTGAACTTGGACGCAAAAGTCATCAAAAAAGACCTGAATTGGGCGGAACTTGGATTTCAGTATCATAGGACTGATTTCAGGTTCTCTGCGTCTTATGAGAATGGTCAGTGGAGCGATGGTGAATTAATAAGTGAAGAAAGTATTGCAATTCACGAGGGCGCACCTTCGCTGCATTATGCGCAACAGTGTTTCGAAGGTCTGAAGGCTCAGGCAGCGGAGGATGGGCGCATCCTGTTATTTCGCCCTGATCTCAACAGCGAACGCATGAATCATGCGGCAGGCCGGCTGCTGATGCCAGACGTTCCTGGCAAGCTGTTTCTCCGGGCAGTGGAGGAGACTGTGCGGGCCAACTATGCCTGGATTCCTCCCTATGGGTCAGGTGCTTCTTTATATATACGGCCCATGCTGATCGGTGTGGGCGAAAACCTGGGATTGAAGCCGGCACAGCAATTCGAGTTCCGCGTGTTCGTATCACCGGTAGGACCCTACTATAAAGCAGCAGGACTTGCGGTTATCAGCCTGGCTGTCTCAGCGATGGACAGGGCGGCACCCAACGGGACTGGGAGCTTCAAAGTTGGTGCCAATTATGCGGGTGGCCTGCTTGCCACTCGCGAAGCCCAGCAGTTGGGAGCCAGCGAGGCGCTGTATCTGGACTCGGCCGAAGGGCGGTACATCGATGAAGCCGGGTCGGCAAACATCGTCATCGCCATGAAAGATGGCAAATTAATTACCCCGGCCTCACGCGCGATCCTACCTAGCATCACACGTCGTTCTCTGATGCAGATCGCAGAGCATACACTGGGCATGCAGACCGAAGAGCGCCCGATTGAGCTTCACCGGGAGTTCGCAGACTTCGAAGAAATGGGTGCCTGTGGAACGGCAGCAGTGCTGTCTCCTGTTGGGAAAATCTGGTTCGACGATGCGTGGCATACTATCTACCAGGACGGGCAATCCGTTGGGCCAATCATGCAGCAACTGTATGATTCTCTGATGGGTATTCAGAAAGGCGAGCTAAGCGATCAGTTTGGCTGGCTGCACGAAGTCACTGTCTAACCTTCCATGCAAAACGTAATTAGTGCCAGGTGGCACTGATTGTGGTTTTCATTTTTAATCCTCAAAATGAAACACTGTTAAGCCGAGCAGCGATGATTTATTGCAGAGTTCGCCCCAAAAAGCGGACCGGCTGATGCCACTTCGAATAGTTCACGGATACAAATCCCCCGGGTTGATGTGGCCATTAACAGGCCTGTGCGCTCATTGCAGCGGGCCATGAGTCGCCTTGATTGTGAGAGCTGAAGCATATTTTTTTAACAGAAAACTTGACCAACTGGCAACTTGCCCTTATATATGTGCGCTGCTTGGGTAGCCATAATTCAGATAACAGGACTAAAAAGTACCGCAAATGCCTAAATCACTGGTAATAGTTGAGTCGCCTGCCAAGGAAAGAACTATCAGCAAATACCTCGGACCGGAGTTCGTTGTAAAGTCCAGCGTGGGTCACATTCGTGACCTGCCCACCAGTGGTAGTGGCAAAGCTATTGATACCAAGGCGCGTGCTGCTGCCGCTGCGATCACTCGCAAGATGGCTCCAAAAGAGAAGGCGATCTATAAGAAAAAGAAAGCCAAGCAACAGCTTGTGACTCGAATGGGAATCGATCCCGAGCAGGATTGGAAGGCCAACTACCAGATTCTCCCGGGCAAGGAGAAGGTCGTAGCCGAACTCAAGAAGCTGGCCAGGGACGCCGAGAATATTTACCTGGCGACAGACCTCGACAGAGAGGGTGAGGCCATTGCCTGGCACCTGAAGGAATCCATCGGCGGCGACCCAGATCGTTATAAACGAGTAGTCTTCAATGAGATTACCAAGCGGGCAATTACCGACGCCTTCTCCGAACCCGGTGATCTCGATATGCGGTATGTAGAGGCACAACAGGCGCGCCGCTTTCTCGACCGGGTCGTTGGCTTCATGGTATCGCCCCTGCTGTGGGCAAAGGTCGCGAGGGGCTTATCTGCCGGTCGCGTGCAATCTGTCGCAGTGCGCCTGGTTGTAGAGAGAGAGCGTGAGATTCGCGCCTTTATTCCGGAGGAGTACTGGGAAGTCTTCGCCAGCCTGGAAAATAGTCACAACAGCCAACTGCGCTGCCAGGTCGTCAGGGAGAGTGACAAAAAATTTCGCCCCAACAGCAAGGCACAAACAGACACCGCCCTGGCAGTCCTCGAAGCGGCAGAGTTTGAGGTACAGGAGCGGAATGACCGCCCGACATCTTCTAAGCCGAAACCTCCGCTGATTACCTCTACACTGCAACAGACGGCAAGCACCCGGCTGGGATTTGGCGTCAAAAAGACCATGATGATGGCACAGCGGCTCTATGAGGCTGGTTACATTACTTACATGCGTACTGATTCTACCCATCTGAGTGATAACTCCACTGCCCTGTGTAGAGACTTTATCGGCAACAGCTTCGGAGCCGATTATGTGCCAGAGCAAGCACTTCGTTATAGCTCTAAAGAAGGCGCCCAGGAGGCTCACGAAGCGATACGACCCAGCGACGTGCGTATTGAGGCTTCACAGTTGCAAGGTATGGAACACGACGCAGTGCGACTCTATACGCTGATCTGGCAGTTTTTCGTGGCTTGCCAGATGCCGCCCGCCAAATACCTCAGCAGTAGCATACAGGTGCGGGCAGACCGATTTGAGCTACGAATCAAGGGTCGGATCATGCAGTTTGATGGCTACCTGAGAGTGATGCCTTCCAAGGAAGAAGATGTCGTGCTGCCCGATGTAAACGTCGGCGAAATTTTGCAGCTGAAGCAACTGGAACCCTTTCAAAACTTCACCAAACCGCCGGCGCGATTCACCGAGGCAAGCCTGGTGAAGGAACTCGAAAAGAAAGACATCGGGCGACCGTCAACCTATGTCTCTATCATTTCCACGATTCAGGACCGGGGCTATGTAAGGGTCGAAAGCAAACGATTCTATGCACTGAAGATGGGCGATATTGTGGCGGAGCGTCTGCAGGAAAGCTTCAGCGATCTGATGGACTATGATTTCACCGCCAAGATGGAAGACTCGCTGGACGAGGTAGCCACAGGGGGAACCAATTGGAAGGATTTGCTCGATGAATTCTACGCCGGTTTTACGAGTCAGCTTGCCAGGGCTGAGGCCGAAGACGAAGACGGGGGGATGCGAACCAACGATCCAACCGACACGGATGTTGAATGTCCGCAATGTGGTCGGTTCATGCAAATCAGAACTGCATCCACCGGTGTGTTTCTGGGTTGTTCAGGGTATTCACTGCCAGCGAAGGAGCGCTGTAAGAGTACGCTCAATCTAACCCCTGGCGAAGAGGCTATTCGAACTGACAACGCCGAAGAAGCGGAGACTCAGGAAAACATTCAGCTGCGCAACAAACACCGCTGCAGCCGGTGCAATACCGCAATGGATGCCTACCTGATCGATGAGAAACGCAAATTGCATGTCTGTGGCAACAATCCGGATTGCCCGGGTTATGAAGTGGAACCTGGCGAATTCAAGATCCGTGGTTACGACGGTCCTGTAATCGAATGCGACAAGTGTGGCGCCGACATGCAATTGAAAACCGGCCGCTTTGGAAAGTACTTCGGTTGCAGCAGCGCAGACTGCAAGAATACGCGCAAATTGCTGCGTAGTGGGGAGGCAGCACCGCCGAAGATGGACCCCGTCTCCATGCCGGAATTAACTTGCGAAACGGTTGAAGATCACTACGTGTTAAGAGATGGGGCTTCCGGCATGTTTCTCGCCGCCAGTAAATTTCCACGCAATCGTGAGACCCGTGCTCCACTGGTGGAAGAGTTGTTGCCTCATAAGCAAGAAATAGACCCCACGTACGCTTATTTGTTCGATGCGCCGAGCGAAGATGACAAGGGCAACAAGACCCTGATTCGCTATAGCCGTAAGACTAAAGAGCAATATGTGCAGAGTGAGATAAACAAGAAGGCTACCGGCTGGAAAGCATTCTACAAGGGCGGAAAATGGGTCGTCACCAAACCCGAAAAGAAGACTGTCAAAAAATCGGCGAAGGCGAAGAAGTCCGCTAAGAAATAGCCCAGTGCTCGAGCAGGATCAGGTGCCCGGGCTGATCGCTTAAACGTTCCTGCGAATTATGCCGACACTGATTCCTTCGATTGCAAAATCGTTGCTACGCAGATCAACCTCGATCGGTGCATAGTCCGAGTTTTCGGCGATCAGATTCACACGGTATTTACTCCTACTGGTTTGCAGGCGTTTCACCGTAACTTCATCATCAATCCTGGCTACCACGATATCACCGTTATTGGCATGCCCGGTTTTGTGAACCGCCAGTAGATCATCTTCATAGATACCGATGTCTATCATGCTGGTGCCTTTCACGGTCAGCAGATAATCCGCTCTTGGAGAAAACAAATCCGGTGGGATATCGCAATAATCAGCGATGGATTCCTCTGCCAGGATCGGGCTGCCTGCGGCAACCTGTCCGATGATAGGCAAGCCCAATTGCTCGTTGATGGGTAGTTTGATGCCGCGGGAGGTTCCGGGAAGCATTTCGATGGCCCCCTTACGAGCCAGCGCGCGCAGGTGTTCTTCTGCGGCATTCGGCGACCTGTAGCCCATATGCTGGGCTATCTCCGAGCGGGTCGGTGGAAAACCGGTGTCATGCATATAGTCTTTGATGTAGCCGAGAATCTCTTCCTGCCGGCTGGTCAGCTTGTGCATAATGACGCCCTCAGTAAAACAACAACTGTAATTATATACAGTTATCTGTCGATCACAAGATTTCTTTAGGCATCGAGTTTGGCTTCTCTGCAGGACTAATCGAGTGTCGTGGCACGCGCGTAGCATGCTGTCACATCCCTACAAAAGGCGTCGCAGGGGATACGCATCGCGAGGAGAGGGTCCTTAGCTGAATGGGACTTACAGGATTTGGAAGTCATCGCCGAGATCCATCAGCTCGGGTTCGATATCAGAAAGCGCACCTGAGAAGTTCTCCGGTACCAGGGTTTGATCGGAATAGGCCTGATCTTCGGTATTGAGTTCGTAAGGGCTACGCCAGTCTTCAGGAGCTTCGGCGGTTGTGAGATACAATTGTTTCCAACTGGAAGCATCGTATTCTCCAACCTCTCCATCGATCAGCTGGTACTCGATTGTGCCACCGGCTTCGTCTATTGCTACGACTTCAAACAGGCTGCCATTGGCCATATCCTGGTACCAGGCAGCAACTTCAGGCATGAGATTATTCATTGCCGTCTCTCCAGTCTATCTCCTGAACAAGAAGAATAACGCTACTTCAACTCTCCCGATTCACCCCATTTTATTGCTCGATTGAAGAGCCACTATAGATACTTTTAAAGGCAAAAAGAAAGCTATTTTTACATAAAAATTGTGACAAGCTTAGCTATTGAATTAACAAGAAAAGCTAACTGTTTGACACTTCTGAATATCTGCGCTCTTGTTCCAAATACCCAGCTGATGACTACGAACGCCCAATTGGACCTGTTAAAAATCTACCTCTTGACTCAGCGAAACACCCCAAGCCAATCTCACGCTGTATAAAACCACCTTGCTGGCTTAAAATTACAGTTTCCCGATGTGGGAAAATCCATGGAAGCGACGATCTGAAATTGCAATGAGAGAACCTGCTCAAGCCCTCGGTGTTTTAATGCTGGACCTAGAAGGTACTACTCTGAGTGCATCCGAATATGAGCTTCTACAGAGACCGACCGTAGGCGGTCTGATTCTATTCAGCCGGAACTACTCCGGGCCGACACAGTTACAAGAACTTATCGCAGCGGTACGGGCATGCAACAGCGACCTTTTGATAGCAGTCGATCAGGAAGGTGGCAGGGTGCAACGCTTCAGAGATGGGTTCCTGGAACTTCCGGCACTTCACAAAATAGGAGCCCGCTACGCAGATGACCCGGCCCAGGCTAGAGAGCTGGCGAGGCAATGCGCCTGGGCCATGGCGGCCGAGGTTCTTCATTGCGGAATAGACATCAGCTTCGCACCTGTACTCGACCTTTATAGTGCTGACAGTCCTGTCATAAAGGAACGTGCTTTCTCAGATGATGTCAGTCAAGTGACAGAACTTGCTAGCAGTTATATAAAAGGCATGAACGAGGCAGGCATGGCTGCCACCGGCAAGCATTACCCCGGGCACGGATTTGTGGCTGTGGATTCCCATAAAGAGTTACCGGTTGACGAACGCAGCGCAGAAGAAATTCTAAGCAGGGATTACCAGGTATTTGCCAACTGCATTAAGCTGGTGGCCGCCATCATGCCGGCCCATGTCAGGTATCCGGCGGTCGATTCCCTGTCGGCCGGGTTTTCGAAACGCTGGATTCAGCACTATCTTCGCGATCGTTTACAATTTGATGGTGTCATATTCAGCGATGACCTGTCGATGGCTGCCGCCCGGGATGCCGGCACGGCGCCGCAACGGGCCGAGATGGCACTGGCAGCAGGTTGCGATATGCTGCTGGTTTGTAATGACAGGCAATCGGCACTGTCTGTCGCGGATTGGCTGGAACAGAATGAAGTACCCCCAAGCGAGCGGATCGCTAACATGCGGGCGAGTCCAGCCGTGGCAATTGCGGACCTGTATAACGAGGATCGCTGGAAAATAGCGAGCGCCGCAGCGCGCTCGCTGACAGTAAGTACATGAGGAATATCAATATGTTTCTGGATAGAGTGAGTGAGTTGGGTTGGGGCGTGGAAGTTTTCGTGGTTGTCAACGCCACACTGTTAGTCAGGTTCATCGCTATACATGCTTTGAAGGTCGTGGGTCGCCAGTTCGAGAAAACCAGCAATGTCTGGGACGATGCCTCGTTTGAGGCGGCCAGGGCACCGCTGAGCTGGTTCATCCTCATCATTGGTTTGTTATGGGCGATCGAGATCAGCGGAGGCTATCTGCAGACTGAGCTGTTTTCCATCGAAAACCTCGATCTGGTCAGACAGCTGACGATCGTCATTCTGATCATGGTATTCCTGGTGAAGTTCATCTCGCTGGGTGAGGCCAGGATCGTGGAAAAGCTGAAGGCGGATGCCAGCTCGGAACAGACTCGTCTGGATCCAACCACACTGCATGCACTGGCAAAATTGCTGCGGCTGTCGGTAATTATTTCGGCGGTGCTGGTGGCGCTTCCTACAGTCGGGATCGAGATAACGGCCCTGTTAGCCTTCGGTGGCGTTGGAGGTATTGCGGTTGGTTTTGCTGCTCAGGATTTGTTGGCCAATTTTTTCGGTGGATTGATGATCTACATGGATCGGCCCTTCGCCATAGGCGACTGGATCAGGTCACCTGATCGTGACATAGAGGGAACAGTAGAGAGTATCGGTTGGAGATTGACGGTAGTTCGCACCTTCGATAAGCGGCCGCTGTATGTCCCCAATTCATTGTTCAACACGCTGGCTCTGGAAAACCCGTCGCGGATGAGCAATAGGAGAATCTATGAAACTATTGGTCTTCGTTACGAGGATGCCGACAAGGTGGGACTGATTGTCGAAGATGTGAAGCAGATGCTTAAAGACCATGAAGAAATTGATGCGACGCAGACCCTCATAGTCAACTTAAATTATTTCGCGGCGTCCTCGCTGGACTTTTTCGTCTATACGTTTACCAAGACCACCAACTGGATTCGATTCCATGAGATCAAGCAGGACGTGATGCTGAAGATAATCGGCATTGTCTACTCCCATGGCGCCGACTTCGCCTTTCCGACTACTACCATCGACGGTATCGATGCCATGGTAGCGGGTGGGGAGTTCTCGCAGGGGTCTCAGGACTAAATGGGTGAGCTTAGCCTTGAGCAGATCTCCGCCGTCAGTAAACGCGCCCGCTGTCTGCACACCGAGCAGCAGGTCGAGGCAGCCCTGGATGCAATGGCTGCTGCCATAACCGAGCGGTTGCACGATAGCAACCCGGTGCTGTTATGCATTATGAATGGTGGCTTGATCGTGTGTGGCAAGTTGGCGACGCGGCTGAACTTCCCCCTACAGATGGACTACCTCCATGCCACACGCTATCGCGATAAGACCGTGGGCGCCGATCTGCAATGGAAGAGTTACCCGGTGACGCCACTGGCCGGGAGGGTGGTGCTGATTGTCGATGATATTCTGGATGAGGGTGCGACGCTGGCAAGCATCGTCGAGTATTGCTCCAAACAGGGTGCTAGCGAGGTATTAACCGCGGTGCTGGTCGAGAAGCAGCACGCGCGCAAGCTGTCAGACTTGCAAGCCGATTTCGTCGGACTCGAAGTCGAGGATTTTTACTTCTATGGGTATGGAATGGACTACAAGGGTTATTTACGCAATGCTGCGGGAATTTTCGCGGTGGCTGAGCAGGATTACGAAAGTTGACAACAGCAACGCCCGCCTGGCAGGCTAGTCAGCGGCTATCTCGACCAGTTCACCGATGCTGGTCAATAACAGCGCTGTTTTGATTCCCGCGTTGGATTCGGCGGCGAACAGCTTACGATATCTACACAGCTGTGCACTGTGCAGATCTGTCTGCCTGTCCTTGAACTGCTGCTGTGATAGCGCGGCTGGTTTTAGCGCCGACTTGTAATCGATTATCCAGCGATAACCCTGCTTATCGATAAAGCTGCGATCCAGGATGTGGTTATTCAGTCGGCCTGCGGAGAGAGTCTGCATGGCCAGTTCTGTTGAGCTTTGGCTGTGTGCATTATCGAAAACCCACTGCAGATCCGTATTCGAGGTCGTCGTAAGCACTGATGCCTCGATGAAGACCAGCGCCTGCTCTATGGCATCGTCTTCGAATCCGCAAGCCAGCAAATCACGCCGCCATCGCTGTTTCTGCTTGCTCAGCATCTTGCTGTCAAGTAGTGCCTTGTTTGTTACATAGCGCTGTAGCACCTCGTGAATGATATTGCCCACCTGAGCTTGCAAGGCGGGTTCGCCTCCAACTGGGGAATCTTGCTCTGCGTCAGAGGCAGGCTCGGAGGTCTCCTGAGCTACCAGGTTCGGTTCGACAGCAGCAGGTAAGTTGGCATGGGGCAATCGGAACAGTGTGGTAGGTTGCTGCAAGTCATCGAGTAGCGATTGCCCGCTGCTCACTGTCGTTTGTGTAGCAACAGTTTCGATTAGTTCCTGCTGCTGCAACGCGCCCCAGATTGTAGCGAGCAGGGTACGAGACTCGGGTTCGGCCATTACATCGTCGCGCATCTCCAGCGCCGCCGACAGATGCACACTCTTGATAGCTCTGGTGACACCAATGTACATAAGCCTGGTGTTTTCGAGTTTTGCCTTAACCGATTTTTCAAACCGTAACAGTTCATACATGGGATTACTCGACTCCCCTGCGCCAGCCAGAGCCGCCAGAAACAGTTTGCGTTGACCCTCAACGTTGAGTCGTTCATGCCAGAGTAATAATTTGCGGTCTTCCACACGGGGGCGCCTGTCCAGTCCTGGCAAGAAGACGTGATCGAATTCCAGACCCTTGGATTTGTGGATAGTCATAATCTGCACCGGATTGTCATCCCCCGGTTCCGGGCTATCACTGATGAAAGTTTTCTCCACTTGCTCTTCGAACTTATCCATATCGATAAGCTCTCCTGAGAATTCCAGCTGATACACCAGGTCGAAGAAGCGTTCAACACTATCGGCCTCGAATGCAGACTTGAGTAGCTGCTCGCCTCCCAGCCGTACAAAAGCCTGTCGCAGTAGCCGGTTAAGCGGCACACGATCGCGATTTATAACGGCTTGCTCGAGTACGCTCGCCAGCAACTCGATTCTATGGGCCGAGTCGGCAGTCAGCGATTCTTTAGTCGCCGGGTCCAACAGGGTCTGCAGGATGCTCTGCTCCCGATGCAAATTGGCCAGCTGCAATAAATCTGCCATCGGAATGCCGCTCCAGGGAGCTCGCAGCAGGGCTAGCCAGGCAAGCCGGTCGGCCTGATTGGAGATGGCCCGGGTGAGGCTGGTCAGGTCGGAGATAATAGTCAGGTTGTCCAGCCTATCGATTTCCGTTGCGAGCCAGGTGATATTCGCCGCCCGTAGAGCCGGCAGTATATGCAGCAAATGTGAACGACTGCGCACCAGTATGGCGATGCGCTCGCGGCTTTTATCACTCCCGTTTGAATCACTCCCACCAACCCGTTGGCGAAGTCGGATTATCTCATTCGCCATATGGCGTGCCTCGGCATCGTAGGCTGTTGACCTGTCGCCGCTCTCATAGGTATAGCAGCGCGCCGTGACGGCGGGCTCAATGTCCTGCGGGTGGACTGCGGTGGAATGTGAATACTGTACAGCGCCTAGGGAACTATCATTCACAGGTGGAAAGGAGAGGGCGAAGACCCGGTTCACCCAGTCGACAATGCCGCCATCCGATCTGAAATTCGCCTGCAGGTCTATCGGCGTGACGGGCAAATGTTGAATGCCGTTTTCTCGCAAGGCAATGAAGAGTCCGACGTTAGCGTTGCGGAAGCTGTAACAGGATTGCATCGCATCTCCCACTACGAAAAATGTGCGCCCGTCTCCCGCTTCCCAACCGGCTGTGAGTTTATTCAGCAGCGCCAGTTGCGTGGATGAGGTGTCCTGAAATTCGTCCACCAGTAGATGGCTAATCCTGTAGTCAAGCACCAGTGCAAGCTCGGTTGGATTGTCCTCCTCACCGAGCGCCTTGAGTGCGGCGTGGGTAACCTGGGCGTGATCGACTGTGTTGTGCGCGGCGAAACTCACTTGTAGCTGGGCAACCAGGGTTGGCAGCAGCGCGGTAAGGTCTCTTAAAAAATTAAAACTGAAATCTTCTTTGTCCAGGACCGGTAGCAATCGCAGGTAATGCAGGTTCTCAAGCAATTCCGCATGTTGTACAGCGGCCAGTTCAGCCAGTAGTTCGTGCATGGCATTCTTCTTGGTAGTCAATAGCTCTCGGTGCTCCTTGTCACTGGACGGAGCGGGGAAGCCCTCATTTTTTGTGACTTTGTTACGCCAGGCAGGAGTTGTGCGACTGGCGGTGAGCAATAAATTGGCAAGCGCCTGCCAGGTGGGCAGGTCTGCCGCAGTCGTGCCAGGCAACTGCATGAGTCCGAAGCAGTTATCGATGCTCGAGGCAGAGTCGCTGTCGAGCAGGTTGGCTGCGGCGAAGCTAGCCAATTCCACCAGCGGTTCTTCATAGGGTTCGATCAGCGTGCGCACAATTTGCAAGTGCTCTTCGATCAATTCCTGAAAATTCTGCATCAGGTACTCGAAGGCAGCATCCGGCGAGCTGGCGGTATCGACGATCGCCTCGATCCACTGGTCGCGTTGCTTGAGTAATTCGACCAGTAGTTTTTCGACCTTCGGGATATTGTTATCCAGGTGCAGTAGCAGCTTCCCCAGCGGCTCGGAAATAGGCAGATCCTTACCGAGTAATTGCAGGAAATCATCGATGGCCTGCTGGTAACATTCTTCAGGCCCGTCACTTACCGTCAGTGCTCCACCGAGGTTGGACAGTACGGGCAAATTACTGGCGAGAAAGTGACAAAAACTATCGATGGTTTGAATGCGTAAGCGATGTGGTGATTCGATGAGGTGCCAGGCCTGCTTTTCGTTGCGCTCCAACACAGCTTTGGCAGCGCCGTAACGGTCTTCCTCCAGTTGTGATTTAAATGTGGCGCTGCTGTCTCTGTTGGCCGCCCAGGTGAGCGTGCTCAATATTCTGTTGGACATCTCACTGGCGGCCTTGCGCGTGAAGGTTATGGCCAATACCTCCTCGGGCATCTCGCACACTGTCAACAAGCGGAGAAACCGCAGACTCAATAGTTCAGTCTTGCCGGAACCGGCAGGAGCCTGGACGGCAAAAGAGCCAGTAATGTCCTGTGCCTGTTCACGGGCGGCTGTGTCGATAATCGATGTCACGTCAACTCCTCGTCACGTCGGTCGCGCATTGACAGGCGCTCATTGATGCGGCACAGGGCAGGCAACTCACAATACTGACAGGTTTGACTGCCGCGAGTCGGGGCGACCGCTAGCAGACCCTGTTCGAATTCCTCGGCCAGCGCGAATACGATGTGCTCCCAGCGTTCCTGCAGTTCTGACCAGCTTCCGTTAAACGAGCGCGTTTTCGCGAGCAGCTTAAGCCCGGGATGAATCAGCTCGTTGTCGGTGGGTCCGAACAGGCTCACACCGTCGATATTGACCTGATAGATAAGCGTGGCGATGACGTTGTCAGAGGCGGCGCTCAAGGCGAGCTGGTACAGCGGTAGCTGCAAATCATCGGGTCTGTCATCGAACCAGCGGTAGTTGAATTTCTTACCCGACTTGTAATCGATCAAGGCTAGAGAACCGTCGCCCAATTGATCGATGCGATCGATACGGAACTTCAGTGCCAGTCTGGAGTGACTCCAGCTCAGGGATTGTTCGGTGGCCGAAACGGTGAATTCGGGTCGATCCGTTTCATAATCGAGAAAGCCCTCGAGTAGTGTGGACAGTCTCTGTCGCTCCAGCGCGGCGAAGGCTGGCGTCATGATGTCCGGCAACTGGTCACGCAATTGAGAGATGGCGGGTTCGATGCTTGTGGCGATAATCTGGCGGCGTTCATCCGCAGGACACTGCTGAATTTTCTCGAGTGTATCCAACTCCTCGCTTAATCTGTCCAGCGCCAGATGCAGAGCGCTGCCGCGCACCATGGGATTGAGCCCCTGTTGGATTGCCGGTAATTGCTCGGCGCCAAGCCGGTAGCGGGCAAATGCCCGGAACGGGCAGTTCGACTGATTACTCAGCAAGCCGGTACCCCCTGCGTCGATGTCAGCTTCCAGCGGCAGCCAGAGCGGCTCCTGCAGCTGCTCCAGCGTCACGGCGCGCTCGCCTTGCAAGCTTGCTGCGGAATCCGAGTGGCCAGGCCATGGGGTGGTTGTCAGCTTGTCGATGAGGGGGCTGCAGCTGAGCTGCAAATCATCCTCGTATTCATGGTGGCTGATGATGAGGTGAGCGGTTTGTCTGGATAGCCTGGTGAGTTGCGCCTTACACATTTGCAGCTGCGTTTCGCTCGAGCTGCCCGGCATGGCTAACCGCTGCTGTATGGAGCGCGGCAGGAACAGCGCCGGGTTCACAGGCGAAGGCAGGCTGTTGTTGTCGGTGGCCAGCAGCCATACCGTGTCGAAATCAAAATCCTGGGCTTCTTCCAGGCTCATGAGCGAAATGTTTAGATTGCTGTCGAAGGGTTGACGGCGGGGAATCTGCTTGAGCAACAATTTCAGGATTCGCAGCGCGCTACCGAAACCGACCTTGCCGTGGATCGCCGAGGTAGCGGCGAGTTGATCGAGTGCTTGCTCCCATTGCACCCCGTCTCTGAGCTCGGCCGTAGAACTGGTAGTGCCGGGCCAACCGAATACTGTTAATTGTTGTTTAAACAGATTGATCCAGGCCTGCAGCATCTGATGAGAGGGGCATCGGCGCGCCAACTCGGTAAACTGCAACAGCTGATCAGCTAGCCCGGGACAGTGATAATTACTGCTGTCCCGGTTCATGATGGTTCGCAGACTGCTCAAGCGAGTCGTGCTGGCGAGCTTCCTGCGTAGCACCAATTGCAGCTTTATTCTCTGCTGCAATTCCTCCGCTGTGCCAGCGAGCTGCGCGGATTGCATGAGGTGACAGAACTTTTCCGTGTCGACTTGCCGATGATTCAGTTCGATGAGCTTGACGGCCAACTCAACCCGTTTCGCATCGGCTAGAAGCTGGCTTCCCTGCAGTAGGTTAAATTGTGGGTTACTGTCGGGGGAAAAGTCGCAGTGGCTCATTTTCAAGCGTCTGTCGAACGCCTTCCTCAGGACAAATTCATGATTCTTGCCCTGGTCGATGATAATGCCAATGTGCTTTCCATCATCGAGCCTGGCCTGCTCCAGGCAATGGTCGACACAGGCACGGGCCTCTGTCTCCAGGTCGGGAAACTGGTAACGCCCGAACTTTCCTGGACTCGTCGAAGTCTGTGAAAAGAGTAGGTCCCCAGCTTCTGTCTTTGACTCGGCTCTCGAGAAACGTTGTACATCGATTCGCGTCGCCAGCGCGTCAAACAGCCGTTCATAAAGAGGAGGCGGTTCGGTGAAACTCACCAGCAACAGGGATTCAGGCAAGAGCGGCTCGAGATCATCGAGCCGGTCCAGCAACAGGGCGATTGCATCGGATAAGCCGATGAGCTGGTTCGCTTTACAGTAGGCTCGATATTGTGCGCACCAAGTCAGAAAGGCACTGAAATCCTGTGCATGCTGTTGCTCGGCCAGTGCCGCGTCTTCGAACAGCAACCATTGGCTGCTTAGATGGTAGCTGCGTGCCACCGGGTTGGCAGTAAGCCCGGTATTGAGTAGTGGGTATTGCTCTGAGCTGGCATCTAATTGTTTGGTCCAGATGCATTGTTCACTGAATCTGTCCAACAGGCGTAACTGGTCAAACGGCTCGATGCCATTGGCCGCCGCAGCAGTCCACAGTTGCTGCAACCAGATATCGATGGCGAAGACCGGTGGTCGTAACCAGGCTCTGCTGCCCCGTTGGTAATTTCCATACTCCTGCAGGATGACATTGACGCTGCGATTGTTGGGAGTGAGGACAGTCCGCTGTTGTTGCAGGGTGTTGAGGAAAGGCTCAATGTTAAAACGCGTTACGCTCATGGAACGTCGCTGCTGTCGTTGATCCTGGCTGCCCAGGCCAGGAATTCATCGCTGTCGCCCCTGAACACCACGTGATGGTTTTTCTTACTCAGCTGATAGTCGTACATCGGATCGTAATAGCTTTCGAGCAGGTGGCGAATCCAGTTTCGGTGTAGCGAGTTGGCGCTTTCCTCATCTGTCGCTGCGAGCGCGTCGTTCATAATTTTGCGTAGTTGTGCGGTGTTTTCCCCGCCGAGTCTGCGTTGGATTCTGTCCAGACTAGCGAGCAACGAGTCGGCGAAAAGTTCTTCGGCGTGTTCCGGACTGCATTGCCGATAGTCCTGGTAATTGGAGATGATGTAATCATGCAGGATGGTCTCGACTCTGAATTCCACAGATTGCTCAATCACCGCCAGGGGTGAATCGCCCATGGCTACATGTAAGTTCTTGGGTATGGATAGCGAACCGATGCTGCGACTCTCGTCCTCGAGGAATAGCTTTTTCAAGTTCTTAAAGCATAGTTTCAAAAAATCGATTGCCAAAGAATTTTCGAAATTTATCTGGCTGGGTTGAGCGCGGCTGCGTCTGCCAAACGCGGAGCCACGATGGTGGGCGCAACCCTCCAGATCGACACTGTTATGCAATTGATTGATCAGATGGGTCTTGCCGCTGCCGGTCTTGCCGGCGACGATGATGAAGTCACTACTGTTCGCCACTTCCTCCAGCGTATCCAGCAGGAAACGTCGCAGAGCCTTGTAGCCTCCTTCTATACGGGCAATCCTATTGCCGTTTTCGGTCAGCCATTGCTGCGCGATCTCGGAGCGTAGCCCACCGCGAAAACAGTACAGCAGGGCGTGGGGATTAATCCTGAGAAACGACTGCCACTGGGTTAAACGGGCCAGCTTCTCCTCAGCGTTGATTAGCTGCTCTCCGGTGGCAATCGCGGCTTGCTGACCCGACTGCTTGTACTTAATACCGACGGCCTCACGTTGCTCATCATTCAACAACGGCAGATTTATTGCGTTCGGGAAGGCTCCGTGCTTAAACTCACCCGGGGCGCGCACGTCCAGTAAGGGGTGGTCTTTAATGAACAGTTCGGCAAATCCGGATTGCTTAATGAGTGCTGGCATAGTTGCATTTCAATTGCGTGGCGCAAGTGTAACATTGGGTGTGGTAACTCCCTATCGCCCCACTGGCAACAACGATGGCTGCCACAAAAGGAGGTGATCGCATCACAAAATCTAAATCGAGTTCCGGCTTGGATCCATTCCAGCTAGTCTCGCAATTCAAGCAGCGAGGGCCTGCACCGGTACACCTGTGGGATCCGCCTTACTGCGGTGAGATGGACATGTTGATCGCCCGGGATGGCAGCTGGATTCACGAGGGTAGGCCCATAAAGCGCCAGGCCATGGTGAAGCTGTTCGCTTCGATTCTCAGGCTTGACGAAGACCAGCATTACTACCTGGTCACTCCGGTCGAGAAAGTGCGTATCAGAGTTGAGGATTGCCCCTTTGTGGCTATCGCCATGGAAGTCGATGGAAGTGGCGAAGAACAGATCATCAGATTTACAACCAACACCGGCGATTCTGTCATCGTTGACGCCGCCCACCCGATCCAGATAGAGACTGAGCCGGGAGGAGAAACTCCGCACCCGATGGTGCCTGTGCGCCACGGTCTCAATGCACTGATAAACCGAGCCGTGTTCTACCGACTCGTCGATCTTGGGGTGGAGCGAAGCACCGATAATGGTGAGGTACTGGGCGTGTGGAGCAGCCACTGCTTCTTCGAATTAGGCTCGCAGCATAGCTCGACATGAGGCGCTACTCAGTTGACCTGAATGGGCAAAAACGGCATTATTAGCCGCCCTTTTTGGACCGCTCAGGGTAGCTTCTCTGCGGCCAGAGCGAAAAAGAGAGATAAATAGACTCTGCAAGTAAATACACTGGAGAATCCATGAAGATTCTTGTTGGAATTAAGCGCGTCGTTGACGCCAACGTAAAAGTCCGGGTGAAGTCCGATGGCACTGGAGTCGATCTGAATAATGCCAAGATGGCCATCAACCCGTTTTGCGAGATTGCGGTCGAAGAAGCGATTCGCATCAAGGAAGCCGGATCCGCCGAAGAAATCATTGCCGTCTCAATCGGGCCACAAGTCTGCCAGGAACAGATTCGTACGGCCCTGGCACTGGGCGCCGATCGAGGCATACTGGTGCTCTCGGAAGAGCAAGTGGATCCACTGGCCATAGCGAAAATTCTCAAGGCGATTGTCGAGAAAGAACAGATCGACCTGGTAATCCTCGGCAAGCTTTCTATCGACACTGACAATAACCAGGTGGGTCAAATGCTGGCGGCCCTGTGCAATTTTCCGCAGGGTACTTTCGCCTGCAAGGTAGAATTGAAGGATGGCAAGATCGAAGTGAGTCGCGAAATAGACGGTGGCGAACAGACTGTGCTGCTGGATCTGCCGGCTGTTGTGACCACTGATTTGCGATTGAACGAGCCTCGCTATGCTTCTTTGCCAAATATCATGAAGGCGAAGAAGAAGCCTATCGACACGCTGACACCGGCAGATCTCGGCGTGGATGCCAGCTCGGCACTGAAGACCCTGGGTGTCTCGCCACCGCCGGAGCGTTCCGCAGGTGTCAAAGTAGAATCGGTGGCAGAGCTGGTAGAAAAACTGCGTACTGAAGCCAAGGTCATTTAAAGAGGATTAATCAGCTAATGTCTATTCTAGTAATCGCCGAACACGCTAACAGTTCTCTCAAACCCGCTACGCTGAATGCCGTCACGGCTGCGCAGGCAATCGGTGACGATATTGAAATCCTGGTAGCAGGGTGTGACTGTCAGGCAGCGGCCGAGAGTGCCGCGCAACTCAGCGGCGTGGCCAAAGTCATCGTAGCTGACAATGCCTGCTACGATCATCAACTTCCCGAAGCTGTTGCTCTCCTAGTGGTGGAAGTTGGCAAGAGTGCCAGTCACATTCTGGCGGCTGCAACAACGACCGGTAAGAATCTGTTACCCAGGGTGGCTGCGTTATTGGATGTTGCACAGATCTCCGACATCGTCGCGGTACAGTCCGCTGACACGTTTGTGCGCCCCATCTACGCAGGTAGCGCATTGGCCACCGTGCAGTCATCCGATCCCATCAAGGTGATCACCGTGCGCACCACTGCTTTCGGTGATGCCGAGACAGGCGGAAGCGCGGCGATAGAGTCGTCCGATTTCGTGGTGGAGCAGGGACTGTCCAGCTTTGTCGGTGAGCAACTATCCAAGTCTGAGCGACCCGAGTTGACGGCAGCCTCTATCATCATTTCCGGCGGCCGTGGCATGAAGGATGGAGAAAATTTCGTGCTGCTTGAAAAGGTAGCTGACAAATTAGGTGCGGCGATAGGCGCGTCACGAGCCGCCGTCGATGCAGGCTTTGTTCCCAACGACTACCAGGTTGGACAGACCGGCAAGATTGTCGCTCCTGACTTGTATATCGCCGTTGGTATCTCCGGGGCAATCCAGCACCTGGCCGGCATGAAAGACAGCAAGGTAATCGTGGCTATCAACAAAGACGAGGAGGCGCCTATCTTTCAAGTAGCCGACTACGGACTCGTCGCCGATCTGTTCAAGGCATTACCAGAACTGGAGCAAGCCTTGTAATATAACTCTAGAAGGAAAAAGCCCGGATTACCGGGCTTTTTTATGGCTGGGATTTAAGAATCGTCAGCTTCTTTTTGCGCTTCCAGTTGTCGCTTGCGCACCTCTCTCGGGTCGTTAGATGCTCGGCCGCCCTCGCTCGCTGTGGGCAGCTCGGGTTCAGTGCTAGAGGCCGTGCTATCGGGCTCGCTGCTGACGGGTTCGGCAATGGAGACCTCGGCACTCAATTCCCTTGCCGGTTCTGGTGTTTTTTGCACAGCAGCCTCTTGCACTACGGTTTTTACGGCGGCTTCCGCCGACTCATCCGCTTTTGGAGTGGGAATAAAAACCAGGTCTGCCATTACCTTATCCCCAACTTGAGCGCTCTGGTCGGGTTCCACCTTCGTTTCGACAGGCGCACTGTCGGAGGCAGTGAACTCGATCGGCGCAGCTTCAGACACCGCTGGTTGTGCATCGGGCGTCGGTGCCGGGTCTTCCGTGGCGGCTTCTGTCTCTGCTTTCGGTGCTTGGGTTGCTGCTCTGGCAACGGATTGCTGCGATTTACTGTCCGTCATCCCGGCTGTTGTTGCAGTGTCATTTGCGGCTTTATCAACCACTTCCGCGGTGCTGCTATCCGGCACGGCAGTTGGTTGTGATTCTGCTCTGGGAGTGGCCGCCGCCGATTCTGCCTGGGGCACTTGCGCGACGACATCTTCTACGGTCCGGGCACTATCAGAGGCAGCAGCAGGCGGTTGCTGTTGAGATTCGTTAGCCGCCGATGGGGCAGCCTGGTTCGTTTTGGCGGCTACCTGTGGTTTTGCCTCTTCTTCTCGACGCTCTGGACGCGGCCCGCGTTTACGCTCTCTGGTATTCCTGGGGCGGTTGCTGGCTGGTCTGCGCTGGGCTTTATCGGATTTCTCAGTGCGCTCCGGTCTATCGGTTTTCTCTGATCTGTCGGTTTTCTCCGATCTATCGGGTTTGTTTGATTTGTCACTGCGTTCCGCACGTTCTTTTCGTTCCGGTCTATCGGATCTCTCACCACGTTCGGATCTGCCAGACCTGTCCTGGGATTTTCCACCGCGTGCCGGCTTGCGCTCGTCAGTGGATTTGCCTTGGCCGGCTCCGTTGGCGCCCTTGGCGGGAGCCTGTTTGCGGCGCTGCTGCCCTGACTGCTTGCCTGAGTCTTCGCGATTGCCACGACGCGGCTCACCGCGCGATGCATTGCCTCTGGCTTGCTGTCCTCGCTGACCTCCTCGTGTAGCCTGCCGATTGCGATTACGAGTCGGTTGTTGACGCTTCTGCTGCTGCGGGGCTGCTGGCTTTTCCGAAGAGCCAAACAGGTTTCCAATTGCCGCGAAGAATGAACCGAACAGGCCTTTCTTGGGTGGTGGCGTACGCTGTGGGGGCACATTACTCACCGACGGTTGCTGAACCGAGGCTTCCTGAGCTACTGGTTTCACGTTGGGTGCCGGAACAGGCTCGCTGGTAGCGTCCACTTCGTAAGTCTCCGATTGCCGATCGACTCCGGTGATTTCGTAGTGCGGTGTTTCCATCTCTGGGTTCGGGACGATCATTACCCTGGTGCCGCTTTGTTTTTCGATGTCCGAAACTGCCTGTCGCTTCTCGTTTAACAGGTACGATGAAACCACCAGAGGAACAGTGGCTCGGACTTCCTGGCACTTCTGCTTGTTGGCCTCTTCCTGCAGAATGCGCAGAATGGACAGGGACAGGGATTCGATATCGCGTATGCAGCCCTGACCGTTGCAGCGGGGGCAGACTATGGCACTGGTTTCTCCCAGCGAAGGTCGCAGGCGTTGGCGGGACATCTCCAGCAGTCCGAAACGGGAAATGCGGCCGACCTGTACCCGGGCGCGGTCAGCCTCGAGGGCATCTCGCATGCGGTTTTCCACATCTCGCTGATTACGATTGGCATTCATATCGATGAAATCGATTACAACCAATCCCCCCATATCACGAAGTCGCAGCTGCCGGGCTATCTCATCGGCCGCTTCCAGATTGGTATTGAGTGCAGTTTCTTCGATGTCTGCGCCGCGAGTGGCGCGGGACGAGTTGATATCAATAGATATGAGTGCCTCGGTGGGATCGATTACCACCGATCCACCGGAGGGGAGTTTTACTTCCCGCTCGAAGGCACTCTCGATCTGGCTCTCGATCTGGTACCGGTTAAACAGGGGTAAGTCATCCTTGTACAGCTTTATCCGGTCCTCGTACTGTGGCATCACCTGATTGATGAAATCGATGGCCTCTTGGTATGATTCCTGTGTATCGAACAGTACCTCGCCAATGTCCTTGCGCAGGTAGTCGCGTATGGTGCGAATGATGACGTTGCTTTCCTGATAAATGAGGAAGGGGGCGGTCTTTTCTGTCGCGGCATCCTGTACGGACTGCCACAGGGCTAACAGGTAATCCAGGTCCCACTGCAGCTCTTCCTGCTGTTTTCCTACTCCAGCGGTGCGGACTATCAGGCCCATTCCATCGCCAATATCCAGACCGCGAAGGGCTTCGCGGATATCAGTGCGCTCATCCCCTTCAATTCTGCGGGAAATACCACCGGCCTTCGGGTTATTGGGCATAAGCACCAGGTATCTGCCCGCCAGACTCACATGGGTAGTGAGCGCAGCACCCTTGTTGCCGCGCTCCTCTTTTTCAACCTGGACTATTACCTCGGTCCCTTCCCTGACCAGCTCTTTGATAGAGTTCCTGTCACTACTGCCCCTTTTGTCCCGATAGTACTGGCGTGAGATCTCCTTAAGGGGGAGAAACCCGTGCCGTTCCGCGCCAAAATCCACAAATGCGGCTTCCAGACTAGGCTCCACACGGGTGATCTTGCCCTTGTATATGTTGGCTTTCTTTTGAATTCGGGTGCGATTCTCGATATCCAGATCGTAGAGTCGCTGCCCATCGACGAGCGCAACGCGAAGTTCTTCTTCTTGCGTTGCATTGATTAACATTCTTTTCATGATTAGTTCACTTTCTGTTGAACCAGATAAGTAAACTCAGGAGGGTCAATTCGAAGCGAGAACCGCAGAATGAAAACCTCCAAAGAGGCAGTCCAGCAGTGCCAGCCTGGACGAGAAGGACTCATCCCTGGCCGTTAACAGACTTCAGCAAGATTTCGATACTGCATTTAATTACAACAACGTAAAAGCGCTACCAACAGAGGCAGAGCATGAAAGGCGAACAATCGGTGAGGAATTATTCGAAAATCGTTTAACTTATTGTTTTAACTAAATATTTCTGCCTTGTTGTGGTTCTGTATTTTGCCGACTTTTACGCAATTTGCGAACTCTCGATAATCGTTTCGGGTTCGCTGTCGGGTCTCTCGAATTTAGAATTCCTGAATACTATCTAGTTGGATCTGCATGCTCTTTAAGCATGACGTTAAAATTTATGGTTTTCAGTTCTACACTTCAGCAGAGGCACTACGCTAGCTCCTTCTGGCTAGTCTTACAAAGCTGCGAGTCTGCCTTATAGCCGATATCGGCCGCTTGAGCTGACACCAACTACACAGTTTGGCGATCGCTCAACTCGCGGTGCCGGTCCCATTACTCAAGGACTCCTCACCCGTAGCCTGTCCAAGTAAATCGACTGGACATGGCATGGCGACGTAATATAGCAGCTATGCCGCCGCTACTCAAGTAACTCAGTGAGAATGTCCTCTAAAAACAAAGGCCTGCAGATTTTTGATGAGGGCACAATCGGAGCTGTGCCGCTGGGCGAATTATGCCAATTCCTGGCTGAAGACGACTTCTTGCCCTTCGCTTGATTCTGAAAATGCCCTGTGGTTAAAATAGCCGGCGAAGTGGCTTTGCTGATACACAGACACAAACAGCAGACACTAGACCAATTAACAACAAGACCGAACGCAAGGCCCACGAATAACAACAATGAAATCACTGCTCGATACGGCAAGCTTGACTTGCTGTACGGGCTTGATTCCGCCGCATCACGGTGAGTGCGGTATGTTTTGGGACGGGGACTAGACTAAATGACTATATATTCCTACTGCAGGACTTCCGAACTGGAAGCCAGCCTGGATAAAGACAACCTGGAGGCCATTCTGGAGCCAGAATTTCTAGGAATTCATACCTATTGCCTGGGCCGGCGCTGGTTTATGACGGAGGCGCTCAGGGACGCAAATTGTAGCTGGGGTCTGGAGTTTCACAAACGCGAGAGCGGCAAGCGACTGATGGGGATACTGCGGCCCTGGGATGTTTTGTTGTGTAGCAAGCTGGAGCGCGTAGTCAGTTCCAGCCAGGAGGCCTTGCAGCTCATTCGTAAGCTCAAGGACAAAAATGTACAGCTGCACGTCGTCGAATTGGGCGGCGATATAACCAATCCTAAATTCGCTGTAAATTTTGAAAAAATTGCCCGATTATTCTCCTCCCTGGAAAAACGTAAGTCTGCAGAGCGCATAAAAGGTGTTAAGCAACGCCAGAAAAAACAAGGTCGTTACCTTGGCGGGAGCCGACCATTCGGTTACATGATCCATGAGAACGGCCGTCTTATTGAAAACCCGGTGGAGCAACGCGTGCTCAGGCGCATCATGTATTTGAAAAAACAAGGCAAGTCGCTGCGAGCAATTTCCAATGAGGTCTCTACACCGGTGATGCCGATAAGTTTCAAGACCGTGCAGCGGCTTCTGCACCGTCACGCGGATCGACTATAGAGACTACCGTCCAGGCAAAGCTACTTGCAGGGACTACGGCTTAGGTCAGCTCGCGTTGCCTTTTAGGGGTACAAACTGCAAACTCCGCTGATCCTGCAAAGAATAATCTGGATTACCCGCGATGTTTAAACCGTTCTCGCTGTTCGTTGGGATGCGTTACTCGCTGACTCGCAAGCGAAATTTCTTTCTTTCATTCGTCTCCCTGATTTCCATGCTCGGCGTAAGCCTCGGTGTGATGATTTTGATCGTTGCGCTGTCGGTCATTAATGGGTCTATCACGACGTTACGGGAGGAGGCATTAAAATCGGTCCCCCATGTCACGATTGGCGGCGAACCACTGCTGGGTGACTGGCAACAGCTGCTAGACACTGCGCGTCGCTCCGAGAAGGTGCTGGCGGCGGTTCCTTTTCTGGAAGGCGAGGCGGCATTACGCTATCAGGGCCGAAACAGCTTTATCCGATTGCGTGGTGTCGATCCTGCCATGGAAGCGGAGGTTGTGAACAACGGGGGACGTCTGTACAGCGAGTTGCTTGCATTGCTCGAACAGACCGACAACGGCATCATTCTCGGTACGCAGTTAGCCGGGGCACTGGGAATCTACAGCAATGCCGAGGTGAGCATCAACGCGCTCGGCAGTCTGCTGGCCCGATCTTTGTCCGATGCGCAGGGTTTCCAGGTGCTTGGATTCGCCGATTTTGGTGTGTATGGCAATAACGATGTTACGTTGGTAAATCTCAACCGAGCGCAGGTATTATTCGAGAAAGATAGCGGAGTCAGTACCCAGCTCAGGCTCAAAGTCGAAGACGTCTTTCAGGCAGAATCCATCGCGACAGATTTATTCGGTGCAATGGATGGTGTCGAGATACAGCCCTGGAACGCGGCGCAGGCGAATCTTTTTAACGCCTTAAATATGGAAAAAATCCTCACCAGCTTCATGCTGCTAATGATCGTCGTGATAGGAGCGGTGAATATTATTTCCACACTGGTAATGGTGGTGTCAGACAAAGCTGCCGATATCGCAATATTGCGAACCATGGGTGCAAGCCGCGGGATGATATTGAAAATCTTCGTGGTGCAGGGACTCATTGCGGGCATCTTGGGAACATTGGTGGGTGCGGTATTTGGGGTTCTACTGGCAAATAATATTACCCAACTGAGCCTGCAAGTGGAGCGCTTCATAGACAGCCTGTTTACCGATGCCAATATCTACCTGATTTCACATCTGCAGACTCGCGTGGATGCAAACGAAGTCCTGATGGTGTGTCTGGCAGCTCTACTCATCAGCTTTCTGGCGACACTCTACCCGGCTTACCGGGCGAGCAAAATTCAGCCAGCAGAGGTCCTGCGTTATGAATAATGTGTGGTACTGGATTTAGCGAATGACGACAGAACCCGCAGTGATTAGTTGCGAGCACCTGGGAAAAATCTACTCCCAGGGTCCGCAGGTCGTCCAGGTTCTCAGCGATGTCAATCTGCAGATTGGCAGCGGCGAGCAGATAGCGATCGTGGGCAGCTCAGGCTCGGGTAAGACTACTCTACTAAACCTGCTTGGCGGACTCGACCTGCCCAGTAGCGGCACAGTCCATGTGGCGGGAAAGAATCTGGCGCTTGTAGATGAGACCGAACGTGGGCAGCTACGCAATAAATATCTCGGTTTCGTCTATCAGTTTCATCACTTGCTCGGGGAATTCACAGCCCTGGAAAATGTGTGTATGCCGCTGCTTATCGCAGGCTCTGGTATCAACGCCGCCTCCGAACGGGCTAGTGCAGTGCTTTCCCGGGTTGCTCTGGGAGACCGACAGGAACACAAACCGGGCGAATTATCAGGCGGTGAGCGGCAACGTGTCGCGATCGCCAGAGCCCTGGTGAGCCAGCCGCGCTGTGTCTTGTTGGATGAACCGACGGGAAATCTGGATCGACACACCGCACTGGAAATTCAGGACTTGATGAGCGAGCTGAATCAATCGCTCGCCATCAGCTTCGTTGTGGTTACTCATGATGAACGGCTGGCCAGTTCCATGCAGCGCGCATTACTCCTCAAAGACGGAGTCTTGCATGAGTGACAGACCTTTCCAGTTTCCACGCTTCATCGCGCTGCGCTATGTCAGCGTAGGAAAACGCAGTCAGCTGGTCTCTTTCATGTCAGCGATTTCTATTTTTGGACTCGCCTTCGGAATCGCGATTCTAATAACAGTGTTATCAGTGATGAATGGGTTCGATAAGGAAATGCGTGACAATATTCTCGGCATAGTGCCGCACATCAGCGTGAGTTCAGAGGAAAACCTTAGCAACAGCGACTGGCAGGAAATTGCTGCGATTACTAACCAGCATCCTATGGTGGAGTCATCTGCGCCGGTAATCGAGACGACCGGAGTCGTTGCCAATGCAGTGAGCAGCAAAGGCGTGCTTGTCAACGGAATCGATGCGCAACTGGAACCCTCTGTTTCGGCGATCGGCCGCTTTATCATAGCCGGTAGCCTGGCGAATCTCCAACAAGTGCGCTGGGGGTTGGTGATGGGTGATACGCTCGCCCGACGACTCGGCGTCGGCGTAGGCGATCGGGTCGATCTATTTTCAACAGCCGTGTCGGTGAATCCGATTACGCCGCTGGCGACGTTTCGAAGTTTCGAAGTGGTGGCTGTGTTCAAGGTTGGCAGTCAGGAACTGGATAGTGACTTTGTAATGGTCAACCTGGCAGCGGCACGGGCATTGTTTAAACTGCGTACGCCTTATAATGGTCTGCGGCTGCGCACCAGTGATGTACTGCTTGCCGATGAGACTCGCGCCGAGCTTGAGATCGCACTTCCTGCGACGGTTCAGACCTCGAGCTGGACAGCGCGCTTTGGTGCGATCTACAACAACATACAGTTTTCCCGCACTATTATTGGCTTCATGCTGTGGTTATTAGTGGGCGTTGCAGCGTTCAACTTGATCGTGAGTCTGATCATGATCGTGAGGGACAAACGTGGCGACATCGCCATTCTGCGGACCCTCGGTGCCAGCCCGCGCATGATTAACCGTATCTTCATGTGGCAGGGCGGTTTGATTGGCCTGATCGGCATTAGCATCGGTGTGGTATTCGGTATTATCGGCTCTCTGCAGGTCGGCAACCTGGCGGAGTTTGTCGAACGACGCTTCGCTATCCAGCTTCTGAATGCGGAGGTCTACCCGATCGACTTTCTGCCCTCACAATTGAGTTTTGTCGATATTGCCCTGGTAGTGGCAGGAGTGCTGGTGCTTTCACTTCTAGCGACTATTTACCCGGCCCGTAAGGCGGCGGCGGTACAACCTGCGGAAGCACTCCGCACCGATTAATTCCTGGAAAACTCGCGAATTCCGCGGTTGTTCACTAGATTTATTACCATCTAGAAAATGGAATAGATTGTGCGACTGGTGCTGCTTGCTTATAGCCTGGGAGTAATGCTCGATAGTTTCACGGATGGTTCTCTGCGCGCCGTTGTCATTCCCGGATTGCTCGCCTGCAGTCTAATCTGCGCGCTTCTGTTACGGGACCGCATGAAGTCCACCCATACCCACTCAACACTGGCTGATTGCTTGTGGATTGGGACGGGACTGTGTGTTGGATTGACCTGGCACACTCCATGGGCATTTAACGGCCTGTCTGGCGCATTGCCTGGCGATCTGGAAGGCCGTAACTTGCCTGTGAGCGGAGAGATCATCAGCCTGCCACAGCAAGGTAGGCGGGCGCAGCGCTTTCAGTTTTACATCCATTCCTGTGATTGCGAATTCGAGCGGCGCCGTATCCTACTTAACTACTATGGCGACGCTTCGCTACAGGTGGGTCAACGCTGGCACTTCACTGTGCGGCTCAATAAGCCCCGTGGCTATGCAAACCCCGGCACGTTCGATTACGAAGCCTGGCTGTTTCAACAGCGTATTGCAGCGCGAGGTTATGTGCGTCTCAATGCGCCCGCTCTCTTGACAGGACATAGCACTCAGTCTATTGCCTGGTGGCGTTTTTCTGCGAAGCAGAAGCTACTACAAATCGGCAGCGGACTAGACAGCAATGCAATCGTCCTCGCCCTGACCCTGGGAGATCGCACTGAACTGGATGCATCTCGATGGGAGCTTTTCAACCAGACAGGGACGAGCCATTTATTCGTTATCTCCGGATTGCATATTGGCATGGTTGCCGGGCTCTGCTTCTGGTTGGTGAGTGCGCTTCTCTGGTTAAGTCCGGGTGTGAGCGGCAGGCTGCCTCGCCAGAAACTTGCCGCTTGCGCGGCGCTGCTGTACAGCCTTCTGGCAGGTTTTACGCTACCCACGCAGCGCGCCTTTATCATGATTGTCATCTTCATGTCTGCTTACTTGAGCCAGCGGCCAAGCCCGGTGTCGTTGCGTTTCATTGTGGCATTGAGCTGTATTCTGACATTGAATCCATTGGCCGCAATGACGGCGGGCTTCTGGATCTCATTTGTTGCTGTTGGAGTCTTATTGTGTTGCGTAACTAGTAATCCGCCAATCCGGGACTTTGAAGTTAACTCTCAGCACTCAGTCAGGTTGTTGCAGAGGTTTGTTAAGCCACAGCTAATCATTTTTCTGGGTCTGCTGGTCCCCCTGATTTTCTGGACGCAGCAGGTAAGCCTGATGGCTCCATTGATCAATATGCTGGCAATCCCCTTGGTAGGATTTGTGGTGGTGCCACTCTGTTTGCTTGCCTTGCTGTTGGCGTATCCGCTGCCGCAGGTGGTAACACTACTACTGCAATGGGTGGACCACATTCTGAATTTGCTGTTCGGGATTATGGAGCAGCTGGTCGCCGCAGGGGGTCAGTGGGCTCTGTTGCAGCTGACTTCTTTGAATACTCCGACCTTGCTGGCAGCCATCCTCGGTGTGCTGCTACTGCTGCTGCCAGTAAGCAGAACCTACCGCTACTTGGCGCTGCCGCTATTGTTGTCGGTCTTCCTGCCGGCTAAGTCCCCCGTGGATGCTCCATCATTTTGGCTGCATGTGCTGGATGTCGATCAGGGTTTGGCGGTGATTCTGCAGACCCCCAATCATGCGTTGGTTTACGATACCGGCGCCGGTGAAGATGCCGAGTCTAACCTGGGGAGATCGGTGGTGGTGCCAGTGCTAAAGCATCTCGATATAGAGAGTCTCGATGCATTGATAGTCAGCCATGGCGACACCGACCACGCGGGTGGCATCCCTGGAATCATGGCGGCGCTGCCGGTTGGCCGGCGCTATGGCAGCGAATCTGTGACGGATTTTCAACAGGGCGCCGAATTCTGTGTTGCCGGCCAGAGTTGGACATAGGACGGGGTGGCATTCAGTTTTCTGCATCCCACGGCAAAGCCCATGAGCGCCAATAACAATTCCTGTGTACTGCAAGTCGCCTCGGTGAACACAGCATCATGCTACCGGGTGATATCGAGGCCCCGGTCGAACGTGCTCTGGCGCTGCGCTACGGGGAGGAACTGCAGAGTGATATCGTGCTGGCGCCTCATCATGGCAGTACCAGCTCCTCGAGCTACGCCTTCATCAAGCGGCTACAACCCACATTTGTGGTTTTTTCCACGGGCTACCGGAATAGTTTCGGTCATCCTGCGGAAAGTATCGTGTCCCGCTACACTGAATTTGGCACAGAAACACTGACCACTTTTCAGACCGGTATGCTCAGTTTTCACCTGTTGCCAGGTGTCCGAAACCCCCGTGTCGTGAGCTATCGAAAGCAATATCCGCGCTATTGGCGCTAGTCAGTTAAAATCAATTAGTGCCGATACTTGTACTACTGCGGGCTAGTCTTATTCCAGTGGTTCAGTATTACAGCGGTAGTGCGCGGTTATGGTAACCTATCGTGCCGATTGAACGGAGGAAACGCGTGGTTGAAATTGTCAGTGCAGGGGGTTGGCTCATGTTGCCAATTATCCTATGTTCCATTGTGGCCATCGCTATCGTTATCGAAAGGTTTTGGACACTGAGTGCTGCCCGCATCACTCCAAAATACGTTTTAGCCCAAGTCTGGACCTGGCTGAAGAACAATCAGCTCGACTCCACAAAATTGCGTGAGCTTAGGTTGTCTTCACCCCTCGGTCAGATACTGGCGGCGGGTTTGCTCAGCTCGAAATACGGCAGACAAGCCATGATTGACGGTATCGAGCAGGCGGCAGCACAGGTCATACATGACATAGAACGCTATCTGAGTACGCTCGGAACGATTGCCGCGATTACGCCGCTGTTGGGGTTATTGGGTACGGTAGTCGGTATGATTCGGGTATTCAGTGAGATCATGCTACAGGGTACTGGCAATGCTAACGCCCTGGCTGGAGGGATTTCCGAGGCCCTGATAACGACCGCCGCCGGTTTAACTGTCGCCATTCCAACCTATATAGCGCATCGCTTCTTCATGCGAAGAGTCGAATCGCTGGTGCTGAATCTCGAGCTGGAATCCATCAAACTGGTCGATGCGTTGCACAGCGACCGCGAGGTTGAGGTGAAGTAGGGATGAACAGACTTCAGACTGACAGCAGCTTAGGCAATTGAATTGAAGTTCAAGCGAACCGCCCGGGAAGAATTAGCCATCAATATCACGCCGCTTATTGATGTGGTGTTCCTGTTATTGATTTTTTTCATGGTTACCACGACCTTCTCTCGAGAGACTCGACTGCTGGCAAACCTGCCGCAAGCCGATGCGGAACTGACAGAGAGTCAGCCCACTCAACTCGAGATAGTCGTTGCACGTGAAGGCACTTATGCCATCAATGGACGGGCTTTGGTAAATGGTAGAATAGAAACACTGATGCGAGGTTTGGAATTGGAATCCGGGGGAGATTTAAATTTGCCAATTCTATTGATAGCCGATGCAGAAGCGAGTCACCAGTCTGTTGTCACCGCGATGGGTGCAATCGGACAGTCTGGTTTTACACGACTGAGTATCGCTACACAGCGACCCGAGGAAGTTGAGCAGCCAGCAATCGCTCCCAACTAATCCCCCCATGGCAAAAAATAAGCATATAGATCCAAGCTATCAGGGCTGGCCGCTTTACAAGCGCCTGTTTCGCTATGTGCACGATTATAGATTAATCTTTCTGTGCAGTTTGCTCGGATATATCATTTTTGCGGTGACAGCCCCCTGGTCAACCTGGTGGCTCGGCTGGACTGTGGATGCTATTAATAGCGAGAATTATGAAGAACTCAGAATACTCAGCCCACTGTTGTGCATAGTCATTGTGCTGGTGCGCGGCATCGGTGGCTTCATGGGAAGTTATTCTATTGCGCTTCTGGCCAACCACATCATGCATAAGCTTCGCTGTGAGCTAATTGATCATCTCGTTGAATTGCCGGCCGCCTATTTTGATAAGAGCACCTCCGGCAAGTTAGTTTCCAAACTTACCTATGATGTTAGCCAAATTGCCGGTGCAGCAAGCAATGCAGTCGCTGTCATATTCAGGGAAGGGCTAACAGTCATTGGATTGATTATTTTTATAATGATCATCGACTGGCAGCTTAGCCTGACGTTTCTGATTATCGCACCTCTAGTTGGGAAGATCGTCTCACTGGCATCAAAACGATTCAGGCGCTATAGCACACAAATCCAGGATTCTATGGGTGAGGTCACCCAGATTACCAACGAGACGATAAAGGGGCATCGCGTTGTTCGTACCTTCAGTGCAGAAGATTTTGTTAGTAACAAATTATCAGCTGCAAGCGAACGAAACCGGCGCCAGAACATGAAGATGGTGTTGACCCGAAGTGCCAGTACGCCCTTAGTGCAATTGATCGTCAGCATGGCTTTGGCCTTGCTGGTATGGTTGGCGATGTCGCCGGGATTTTTTGTCGATAAGACTTCGGGGAATTTTGTAGCCTTTCTCAGTGCTGCTGCAATGCTGGCTAAACCGATTCGCCAGTTGACCCAGGTGAATTCTGTTATACAACGAGGTATGTCCGCGGCTTTCAGTATCTTCTCGCTATTGGATGAACAGGCAGAAATAGATGTGGGTACTCATTGCATAGAGCGGGCTAGAGGACACATTGAGTTCAAGCATGTTAACTTCGCTTACCACGATAAGGCGGTAGCTTTGGACAATATAAGCTTCAATGCTGAACCTGGCCAAACAATCGCCCTGGTTGGTAAATCAGGAAGTGGCAAATCCACGTTGGTCAGTTTGATACCGCGTTTCTATGATTATGTCGAAGGTGAGATTAGCCTCGATGGCACTTCTATAAAGCAATTCAAGCTGGAGAACTTGCGCCACCATATTTCGCTGGTGACACAGCAGGTCGTGCTTTTTAATGGGACGGTCGCTGAGAACATCGCCTATGGAGATGGTGACGAGCAGCAGGATCGCGACAAGATTCTTGAGGCAGCAACTAACGCGCATGCCATGGAATTTATTGAGCAGCTTCCCGATGGATTGGACTCCCAGGTTGGCGATGATGCCAGCCTGTTATCAGGAGGGCAGCGGCAACGCATCGCCATTGCCCGAGCATTATTGAAAGACACTCCCATTCTTATTTTCGATGAGGCAACTTCGGCCCTGGATTCCGAATCAGAACAGCACATCCAGGCAGCACTGCAAACCTTGATTCAGGGGCGCACTACCTTTGTGATTGCGCATCGGCTGTCGACCATCGAGAATGCGGACTTAATCCTGGTGATGGAGCGGGGGCGCATTGTAGAGTCTGGTACTCACGCAGAACTGCTTGCCGGGAAAGGTCAGTATGCCAGGCTTCATAAAATTCAATTCTCGGAGAACGGGTCGGCGAATCCTGAATGAACTTTCTTGAGTTAGCATGGTATAAGAAGTCGAGATGGTTAATTTTGTTGTGGCTAGTTTCAGTCGTGTTTCAGTTACTCGCAGGACTGCGTCGCAGGCTACAAGAGCGAAATCGTCGACCGCCGTCTAGACAGATAGCGGTTGTTATAATCGGTAATATCGCCGTAGGAGGCACCGGCAAGACGCCATTGCTGGCCACACTGGCAAATCAGTTACGGGCAAATGGTTTGACACCGGGCATCATTAGCAGGGGTTATGGCGGTAAGAGTGCCAGTTACCCCTTGTTAGTTGCCACTAACTGCAAAGTTGCCGAATGTGGAGATGAAGCCTTATTGCTGGTGGAGAAAACCGGTTGTCCACTGGTTATTGATCCGGACCGGGTGGCGGCTCTCGAACATCTGCTTGCTAAATCAGATGTCGATGTCGTACTAAGCGATGATGGATTGCAGCACTATCGTCTAGCTCGGCAGCTCGAGGTTTGTGTTATCGATGGGCAACGACTGTTTGGCAATGGCATGTGCCTTCCGGCCGGTCCCTTACGCGAGCCCATAAGTCGCCTTAAGCAGGTGGATTTCGTCGTAGTCAACGGTGCAGATTCGGCCCCACTGGATAACTTGAGTGGTGCTATCCCGATGCGGCTTGAACCAAAATTCCTAATCAACCTGGTCACTGGTGAAAAACGACCCTTTGGCGGCGCACCGTTTAATATAGGTAATACGCTACAGGCCGTATCGGCGATCGGCAATCCTCAGCGGTTTTATGACCTGCTTGAAAAGTTACCTTACCCCATGCAACCATTCAGCTTCCCGGATCACCATTTGTTCACTGACGAGGACTTCCAGTCTCGGGGAATTGATGAGCATCAACCTGTCGTCATGACGGAAAAGGATGCGGTAAAATGTCGATCTTTCGCGCGCAATAATTACTGGTATTTATCCACTGAGCTTGTACTGCCTGCTGAATTCCTTAATGATTTTGTAAGCAAGATAAAAGTACTGGCGAAAGACAGCTCAAGCTAAGCAGGAAAAATCGATGCTGGACAAGAAACTCCTGAGTATTTTGGTTTGCCCCACCTGTAAGGGGGAGCTCCACTATGACAGGACTGCCAATGAACTCATCTGTAAAGGCGACGCGCTCGCCTATCCAATCAGAGACGATGTGCCGGTAATGCTGGCAAACGAGGCGAGAAAACTAAGCTTGGAAGAGCGAGAAAAGTACTGATGCCCTTCTCGGTTGTCATTCCAGCCCGCTATGCAGCGAACCGACTTCCCGGCAAACCGCTGTTGGATATCGCCGGCAAGCCGATGCTGCAGCATGCCTATGAGCAGGCCATGGCCAGTGGGGCAGAACAGGTCTATATCGCCACCGATGACGAACGCATCAAGCAAGTCGCGGAGGATTTTGGTGCCAGCGTATTCATGACCTCGGCGGAACACCGCTCGGGAACGGACAGGATTCAGGAAGTAGCGCAGCAACTCAAGTTGACCGATGAGCAGGTGCTGGTGAATGTACAAGCCGACGAGCCGTTGCTGCCGCCGGTTGCCATTAATCAGGTCGCCGACAACCTGCAGCAACATCCGCAAGTGGGTATTGCTACCTTATGTGAGGTCATCACCGCTCAGGAAGAGATTGCAGACCCTCATGCCGTCAAGGTGGTTATGGATAAGGATGGCCTGGCGCTGTATTTCAGTAGAGCGATCATCCCTCACCAGGCCAGCGCTTCGGCCAAGAACTGTTTTCGCCATGTTGGCATCTACGCTTATCGCGTAGCGGTGTTGAACCGGTTCGTGAAATGGCCCGCGTCAGAGCTGGAAATCTCCGAAAAGCTGGAACAACTCCGGGCGCTGTACAACGGCATTCGAATTCATGTTGCGATTTCAACCGAGCAGATTCCTGGGGGCATAGATACGCAACGAGATCTGGAGGCGGTGCGTGCCTTGCTGGCATCCCGCTAGGGCCAGTACGCGATGACAACTCAGCCTAATGCCACCACAATCCAGGTACTCATGGTGTGTCTGGGCAACATTTGCCGCTCACCTACTGCTCATGGCGTGTTTTACAAATTGATACAAAGCAATGGGTTAGAAGATAATATTCTAGTCGATTCTGCAGGAACCGGCGATTGGCATATCGGTGAATCTCCCGATGCACGCGCCGTGCATGCAGCCGCCAGTCGCGGCTATCGAATTGATGGATTGCGGGCGCGACAGGTGAGCCCGGAGGATTTCGAGATGTATGACTATATCCTCGCCATGGACCGTACCAATCTGCGGGAATTGAAAAACAGTTGCCCCGATGCCCACCAGAGGAAGTTGCAGTTATTGCTGCAGTACGCCACTGCCGAGAATGAGTCTGTACCAGATCCCTATTACAGTGGTTCGCAGGGCTTTGAGCAGGTCCTGGACCTCGTCGAAGAAGCCTGTGATCAGCTGCTGCAACACATTAAGGCGCAGCATTTCTCGGCCCAGGCTGCGGATTAGTCTCGGTGGAAACCACACGACTGGAAATTGAACAGCAGGTCGACCTGGGGCCTTATAACAGCTTCGGGATTGCGGCCACCGCGGCCCATTTCGCGAGGATTACCGGCGCGGCAGACCTGCGTGCAGCACTGGACTACTCGAAGCAGCATCACCTGCCTGTGCTGGTCCTGGGCGGCGGCACTAATCTACTGTTTTCGAAAGGCTTTTCCGGGCTGATACTACTAATGGATTGGCCAGGCATCGACTGGCTCAACGACACAGGCCTGGTCAAGGTGGCCTGCGGTGAGAACTGGCATGAATTTGTTATGCAATGCCTTAAAAAAGGCTTCCATGGCCTTGAAAATCTTGCACTTATACCGGGAACTGTGGGCGCAGCACCGATCCAGAACATCGGTGCCTACGGGGTAGAACTGGAGCAATTCCTGGTGCAGTTGAACGCGCTGGATACCCGCACCGGCCAGTGGCACTGCTTCGAGAACAGTGCCTGTGAATTCGGCTATCGGGATAGTATGTTCAAGCAGCCCCGTGGACGCCATTTCATTATTACCGATATCACCCTGCAATTATCTACCGAGTGGCGGCCGAATGTCGGCTACCGGGCGCTGCGAGACGCCCTGGACACCGATAATCCCACCCCACAGCAGGTATTCGACATGATCTGCCTGATTCGGCGCAGCAAGCTCCCGGACCCGACCATCGAGGGCAATGCCGGCAGCTTCTTCAAGAATCCCCTGGTTTCCCTGCAAAAATTCCAGGCGCTACAGGCTGAGCACCCCGATGTGCCTTCATTTGACACAGACGACAATGAGTTGGTGAAGATTCCTGCCGCCTGGTTGCTGGAGCAGGCAGGCTGGAAGGGCAGGCAGCGCGGCAGTGCGGCGGTATCAGAAGCACACGCGTTGGTGCTGGTGAATCCGGGGCAGGCCTCAGGAGAGGACATCTTGCTTCTCGCTCAAGAAATGAGCAGTTCAATCCTGCAACGCTTCGGCATCGCCCTGGAGTTGGAAGTGCAAGTGATCTAGGAATCCTCTGAGTTTGCATCGCCAGCCCGAATCGCCGTGATTAAGACCAGGAATGTGAACCAGTTCGCGTTTTATTCAACAAAATTTGAACTCAGCCGTTACGTAATGCTACTAATGCCAGTATCGCTAATTTAGTGGGACATGTGTGTTCTACTCAGCGGCACCGGCAGCAATCGAAAATAGAATGAGTTCAATGCATTCGGAAAAAATATCAATCCTTATCGTAGACGACCATGCGCTGGTGCGCGCCGGCGTGACACGCATTCTCGTTGATGAACCGGATTTGATGGTCATCGGTGAGGCGAGTAGCGGTGAGAAAGCCATAGAATTCATTACGATGCATATGCCGGATATTGTCATTATGGATGCGCGAATGCCCGGAATCGGCGGCATCGAAGCGACTCACAGGCTTCTCGCGATGTATCCCGATCTGAAAATCATCGCTATCTCGGCGGTAGTGTCCGGAGCAATCCCTTCGCAGATGCTGCGTGCTGGGGCACGGTCTTTTCTTACCAAGAATGTCAGCGTAGATGAGCTGTGCAAAGCCATCCGGATGGTGCAATCCGGCCAGCGCTATGTGACGCCTGATGTGGCCACGCAGATGGCAGTGGATCCATTCAATAAGAACGGAGGTTCTCTGTTTGACAAATTGTCGCGCCGGGAGATGCAAATTGCGCAGATGCTAACCGACGGTAAGAAGGTTAGCCGGATAGCTGAGTATCTCAGCCTCAGCCCTAAAACCGTGTATAGCTATCGCTACCGCATTTTCGAAAAACTGGGCATCCACAGCGATGTAGAGCTGACTATCCTTGCCGTCAAGGATGGCCTGGCAGGCGATGCCAGAGAACTGGACGAGTTGCCTCGTTTCTCACACTTTGCCGGTTGAGGCCTCCTGCCGCTTCCGATACTCTTCCCGCTACTACCCTTGAGCCCTAGACTAGCGGCTGCCTCCCGGTGGCACTTGTGCGGATTATGCCAAAGCAAGACCCTGCCAGCTTCGACTACAAGCATGCCCTCGCTAACCTGAGCAGTAGACCCGGCGTTTACCGCATGCTGGATGCCGGGGGAGGCGTGTTGTATGTGGGCAAGGCGCGCAATCTGAAGAATCGGGTAGGGAGTTATTTCCGTTCCTCGGGGCTGGCCGCTAAGACTATGGCCATGGTAGAGAAGATCGCCGCTATTGAAGTGACGATCACCAACAGCGAAACCGAAGCACTGCTGCTGGAGCAGAGCCTCATCAAGACCCATCGCCCGACGTACAACATCCAGCTGCGAGACGACAAATCCTACCCCTACATCCTCCTTACCGAGTCTGATGAATTTCCGCGATTGTCGTTCTACAGGGGAAGCCGCAAGCGCCCGGGTCGATTCTTCGGCCCTTATCCCAGTGCTCACGCCACACGTGAGACGCTGCAGGTGTTGCAGAAGGTGTTTCGCGTGAGGCAATGCGAGGATAGCTATTTCAAGAACCGCTCCCGACCCTGTCTGCAGTACCAGATCGATCGTTGTACAGCTCCCTGTGTAGACCATATCTCGAAGCAGGAGTATGCCTCTCACGTGCACTTCTCCACGCTTTTTCTGCGCGGCAAGAGCGACTTGCTGACGCGAGAGCTCACCGGCACCATGCAGCAAGCCGCAGCGGAAGAGGATTTCGAGAAGGCGGCGCTGTTGCGTGATCAAATCATCGACCTGCGGCGCATCCAGGAGCAGCAATATGTCGCCAATCAAGGCAGCGATGCCGATGTGATCGCCGCCGAACTGCAACACTCTTATGCCTGTGTTCATGTGATCTACGTGAGGGCAGGTCGCATCATCGGCAGTAAGAGCTTTTATCCTCGCTACCGTCTGGCGAGTTCGTCGCTGGATCTGCTGGCTGCCTTTATTTCCCAGGCCTACCTGGGGGATGACAAGTCTGCCTCGATCCCCAATGAGATCATCGTGCCGGGAGTACTCGAAGCAGCGGATGAGTTGCAGCAAGCCCTGAGTTACGTGGCGGGCCGCAAAATAAAGCTCTCTATGCGAGTCAGAGGGCACCGGGCTAAATGGGTGCAACTGGCTGCCACCAATGCCAGTGAATCACTCCAGGCACATATCAGTAATAAGCAGAACACCCTCCAAAAATTCATACAGTTACAGGAAATACTTAAACTAGAATCACTGGCAAACCGCATCGAATGCTTCGATATCAGCCATACAGGTGGGGAAGGCACGGTGGCCTCCTGCGTGGTGTTCGATGAGAACGGTGCCGTGAAAAGCGATTATCGACGTTTCAATATCCGCAATATCCAGCCCGGGGACGATTATGCCGCCATGGAGCAAGTGCTGGACCGGCGCTTCACACGGCTCAGCAAGGGCGAGGGCAAACTACCGGATATTCTGCTCATCGATGGCGGCAAGGGGCAACTCAGTCAGGCTGAGAAGGTCATGGAAAAGTTCCAGTTGCCGGAAATACGCCTGCTGGGCATCGCCAAGGGGATCAGCCGGCGCGCCGGCCAGGAAACCCTGTTTCTCAGAACGGCGAGGGGCACTCGGGAAATAGCCATTCCGACGACCTCTCCAGCCTTGCACCTACTGCAACAGGTCAGGGATGAGGCACACCGATTCGCCATAACAGGACACCGGCAACGCCGCAGCAAGGCACGCAAACAGTCGACGCTGGAGCAAATACCGGGACTGGGTCCGAAACGGCGCCGGGCGCTGCTGCAGCACTTTGGAGGCCAGCAGGAAATCAACAAGGCCAGCGAAGCGGAAATCGCAAAAGTCACTGGGATAAGCAAGAAGTTGGCCGAAAACATATATGCGACTCTACACAACAATTGATATCCGGGCTGTGCTGCCGGCTTGTGCGGCACGGGGCGGTCATGGCATTATGTTTTAGACATAAGCCTATGATATTACGTAACTAAACACGACGCAGTTTCCACTCATGAATTGGCCAAATCTGGTTTCTTACCTACGCATACTGTTGATTCCTCTGGTAATCCTGTGCTTTTTCTCGGGCCTGCCGAATGCCAATTTCTGGGCGGCATTACTATTTACAATCGCCAGTCTCAGTGACTGGCTGGACGGCTTCCTGGCGCGCTGCCTGAACCAGACCTCAAAATTCGGGGCCTTCCTGGACCCGGTAGCCGATAAACTGCTGGTGGCTATCGTGCTTATAGCGCTGGTTGCCGCCTACCCAAGCCTGTTATTGGCCACAGCAGTCATTATTACCCGGGAGTTACTCATCTCAGCGCTACGTGAATGGATGGCCACCAAAGGCCAGCGAGAGGTAGTGGCGGTGGCTTTCTCCGGCAAACTCAAGACCACCGTGCAGATGATCGCCATCATTGGGCTGTTGTTGTACATACCCGCTTACCCCAGCTGGGCCTGGCAGATGGCGTTCGTACTGATTCAGCTTGCAGCCCTGCTCAGTGTGTATTCGATGTTTCACTACTTCAGAAACGCCTGGAATAGTTTGCAGGACGAAAGCTGAAACAGGGAAGTCCGCACAAGGCACAGCTTGACTCCCCAGGCTTAGGCATTAGAATAGGCGCCTCTTTTTTGCAGGCCCCAGACTACGTCCTGGCACTCGTTGCCAAACAATAGGGAAGCTGCACATAATAGAAATCTTCAAGCGGGAATAGCTCAGTTGGTAGAGCACGACCTTGCCAAGGTCGGGGTCGCGAGTTCGAGTCTCGTTTCCCGCTCCAATTTCTCCAAACCTCTCTTCAGGCCTGCTGGTCGCTACCAGTAGTCGTGATTCGGGCCTCGGGCCTCGCCAGATGGCAAAAAATTCAAGCCATAAACACATGCCGATTTGTACGGGTTTTGCTATAGTTCGCCCTCGCTGAATACCAGGTTATGGCTGGGTGGCAGAGTGGTCATGCAGCGGACTGCAACTCCGTGTACGCCGGTTCGATTCCGACCCCAGCCTCCATTTTCGAATTTCCGAAGTTAGGCCCCCTCGACTAGCCCGGGTGGGTGAGTCGAACGTAGTGTGCAAAGAGCTAGCTTTGTGTGAGCCGAACGATGCCAATCTACGATTGGCAGCCGGAAAAAATTGGTAGACTCCAGTGCGACGCACTGGTTTCTCAATGCGTGCAGGTAGGGGCGGCAAGAACAGAAGTTTTCAGATTTGCCCGGGTGGTGAAATTGGTAGACACAAGGGACTTAAAATCCCTCGATCATTGCGATCGTGCCGGTTCAATTCCGGCCCCGGGTACCATAATATAATATATATATCAACTAGTTATAGAGTATTTATAAATATTTTATAATATAAGCCAGCCTAATATATCTGTGCTAGACTACCCATAGACTACCTACAGATACTTTTCAATGTTTAAACCTGATAACCAAGTTAAGGGCTTGTACAGCAAGCAGCTCAAAACTAATGATGTTTGGGTCGTTAAGGCGAAACAACGTGGAATAAATAAACCTGTAACTGTTACGTTAGGAAGGGTAGACGTAATCAACGTCAGAGAAGCTAGGCGTTTAGCGAAAGAGAATTTGGCGCTACTAGCTTCAGGCATTAACCCTAACCAAAAACGCAAAGCTGAATTAAGAGCTGAAAGTAACAAGGGCATAAATCTTGAGCAGGCTTACCATTCCTACATGGAACTAAGAGCTGATTTAAAGCCAAGTACGAAAAAGTCTTATCAGCAAGTGATGGTGAGATGCTTTGGTGATTGGTTTATGCTGCCAATAAAAGAAATTACCCGTGACGATGTAGTCAAAAAATATAATGCAATTCGAAACCGTATAGCAAAGCGTTCAAACCGGCCTGAAAAAGCCAATCCTAGAGGGTTAGCTGAGGCTCAAAAGGCCACACGTTATCTGAATGCGATTTTAAACACCTACTTGAACGATGTTGATGAAGACGGTAATCGCGTACTTCCCAATGGTAATCCTGTTGCCGTGCTAAAAGACAAACGTATGAGAACCATCCTCAAGCCAAGAATGCGATTTTTAATGCGTTCAGAGCGAGAGAATCTCTACCAAGAACTTACTATCAGTTCCCATGACCAGTACGATGGAAAGATAAAACCAAAGGAAGCTGATTTTGTTTTCTTGTTGATGGTATCGGGGTTGAGGTTTGACGAAGCAAGACTCCTGAGACGCGAGAATATAACCAAGTCTACCTATACCGTGACAGATACCAAAAATAACCGGGATCATACTCTGCCTATTACGCCTGGTTTAGAAAGATTGTTTAAGAGAAATTTAAGTGACTCAGAATGGCTTTTCTCTGGCAGGAGTGGAAAGGCAGCTTCAATGTCTAACGCTATTAAAAATATCTCTAACGCGACTGGTATAGCCTTTAGTGCGCACGACCTTAGAAGGACAGCGGCTACGATTGCTGCGGAACATGATTTTTCCACTGATCAAATTAGTAGGTTGTTAAATCACAAAAAGAAAGACCAGACTGAGGAATATGTGCAGAAAACACTTCAAATGATCCGCCCCATAGTTGATGCAATTGAGGCTGACATTTTCGGTTTTGGTGACTATGAAATTAAAGAAAATGCTGCCGTTGAATTCTAAACGTAAGAAATAGAATCTAGAGCCGAAATCTACGAATGACTACTCACAATCCTGAAAACCAGCTGTTTCTATTACTTGTCTCGTTGATTTGCCCTCTAATTCTCTATTTTTCCAACCGATACCTTCCAACTTTTCGGCGTCGCTTACTAAGCTGCAGAAAGTATCCAAGTTTTTCTGTGCCAGCCACGCTAAGCCATCGGCATTACCAAAGCTCGTCCATCTAGCAAGCGTACCAAATTCATCACCCTCCAAACTTAAATAAGAAGATCGCTGTCTTGCTAGACTATCCTCTAATTTTTTAGACATAGTTTCTGATATGAATAGGACTTTTAAAGTGGGTTCTTCTTGGCTAACTACTCCCGCCAGCAAGGCATCTTCAATATGGTCATCGGACGAGCCTCCGCTGCTCCTACTTCGTCCTGAGTAAACCCCAAAATTTATGGCCACCCCTCGATTCGAGTTTATGTCAGATATAATATTTTCTAGGATACCGTCACTAGTATAATTTATGTACTCTATATCTATTTCGGTCACTGAGCCATGATAGTAGATCATCACGCTAAAGCCATCGCGTTCTAGCAATACTGAATATTCTTGAGCTTTTACACCTCCAGCAAATCCAACGGCCAGAAGAGTAAAGAAGAATAAAGCTGAAAGATTCTTAACCATATTCATTGTATTAATCCTATTTTCGAATCAATTGGGAGCTATTCGAGGACTAAAAACCGAATAAGTTTAAGACTTCTAGGCTTAGTATCCCTCCAAACTATTGTAAGAACAAGGAGTGAAATAAAGGAAGATAATATATATATAAATCATATATATATGATCATAATAAGTATGAACTTCAAAGACCTTTAGAGTTTAAAAAGACCTCTAGAACCCCCATATGTTCTGACGGGGTACACAATTTTGGGTGCAAATATATGGGCTTAGTGGGTCACTTTTGGATGCAATTTAACACACGGTTCTTCTGTTCGTCTATTAACCAAAGCACCAAAGGGAGAAACGGCAGAAATAACCTGTATTCGTTCAGCCTCGCGATAACAAATAAGGTCACAACGTAACCACACATCGCAACTAGTACAAAAACGTGGGTCTTAGCAACTTGTTTGATGAAGTTAATTATCGATGGCCAATACCCCACTAACAAAGCAATTAAAAAGTATGTCAAAGGAGAGCTTGCAAGGAATCTAAGGCTTAGATTATCTGAAATCATTACTAACTGACTGAAGTATTCAGCGTCAGAAAATATCACTGTACTTAACAGTACCTGTACAGCCAGAGGAACAATGGCCACGCAAATCTTTAAGAGCATGCTGGCGTTTGCCAATCCAAGTGCTGAAACTGCAAATAGAATAGCGACATCAGCTCTTGTGAAACTCATGAGAACAATCAAGAGGGTAAATGGAAACCAGGCCTTTTTATTACCCGCATTTGCATTCCGCATAAAAACAACTATGTGGATAGATAGAAATAAGATGAAGGAAGCTGTTGGTCTGTAGCCGTCAAACATTAAGAATGGATATATCAACAAAAGGAACCATGGAATACTCTGCCCCCCAATGCTATCGAAATGTTTTCTTATAGACATCACCGATAAGTACAAAAACACCGAGTCGAAAATCAATACTGGATAGCGAAGTTCAACGTCAATCCCTGGCAACGAATTGATCGCATCCTGAATGAGGCCAATTAATAGATAAGGTACTACCCTGTATTGATCAGGGGCTCGACCGGAAAGCTCAATTAGAGCCTCTAGAATTGGCAGTGAAGGCTCTTCAATAGGAATAACATGAATTAGATAGGAACCCCAGGCCGCAAATACTGATGCGAGCATAAATGCCAAATGTGTTCTAAAATTCTTCTTGTTACTTTCAATCATTATTATCACTCATTGCCCGATCAATGATACTGCTATCTACGAGAATTTCCGCAGTTTGCGCAACACCAAAGAAACACGAAATGAGCAATGCCAGAGTAGACATACTCACTTTAGTAATTCGACGGTTATTCATGTGCCATCCTATTTATGCAATATCCCTGCCCTTAAACTGACCAAGAATTCCCTGACCTTTGCAGTCTCTTGAAATTGGCATCAGCGAATCTTGTGCCTGGGGCCGGAATCGAATTCAGTCCTAAGCAACTGTTTATTAATGGGTTAATTACAGCCTGTTCAAATACTAGGCCATCTACTAGGCCCTCAATCTCAGACCTAAACCTTATTGCCCCCAGATTTAACTTGGGCTGCAGTCATAATTATACCCCACCCCTTTTTCCACACACCGCCCAATCAGCACACCCACTCCCGGGGCACACCCCACTTGTCCAAGTAGGTTCCATTGCGCCCCTATACATACTATTCTGGACGAAGGGTTAGGCATCACTCACAAAAAAGGCAAGGCTATGATTAAGAGCACCAGACTCCGTTGCAGAGCCCCGGCGCTCAAGGGTAAGGCCGTATGTTAGAACAATTCGGCACATCACTCTTCGTAGCAAATGGCCCCATAGTCTCCTTCTATGGCATCTCCTACCCCACGCGCATGGCGCTGGCGAAACTCGCTGATGGGAGTGTATGGGTCTGGTCGCCGGTCAGGCTAAGTGAAGAATTATTCAATGAAGTGCAGGCCATCGGACCAG
>PVBE011788215.1_pt1 | contig 58207 bp, 61 predicted proteins | sample 1631181 | NCBI WGS metagenome assembly PVBE01 (sample SAMN08397723, study PRJNA350692) | Marine metagenome, whole genome shotgun sequencing project. | isolation source: water | place: Pacific Ocean | collected 2012-04
CAAGCGGTGTTGAGTCAGGAGGAGAAAGGAGCATTGCGCCCCAAAACGGATAAAACCCTTTATTTACGGTGGATCTGGATGGAAGAGGTGCCCAGGAGGGTATCTTTTTGCGGACTTTATGGACTTCTCGGCGGGAAGTACCGCCGACAGGGAAAATAAGGCCGTATTTTGCGAAAAGGAGAGCGTTGCCGCATAATTCCGGTTATAAGATGTTAATTTTCCCAACTGTGAGTGGAATTATGGATATATAAAAAAGAGAGAATTGCAAATATTAACAGTTAAACCAGAGAATTATATCTAAACTAAGGAACCATTTCGAATGCCAGAAAATGACAAGCCTGCGAGCGACCAAAGCCAAAAGAAGGACCGGCTGAAAACCGGCCAGGGAAGTGACGGGAAAGGTAAAACTCGCGTGCGGCTCCGCCCCGTCGCCCTTGGAAATATCCCTTGGGGAATTCAGGCGCCGGTCGATCTGTATATAAACAAAGGAAAAGAACTCTCCCTCCTTTTCAGGAAGGACCAAAGACTGTCGTCGGATGCCTATGTGGAAATTTCCAAGGTGACCGACCGGTTATATTACGACAAGGAAGCCGACGTTAACTGGCAAACCTTTGTTGAGAGTAATCTTTCAGCGATTCTCGATTCTCCCCTTCCCACCGAGGGAAAAGCGGCCGTTGCCTACGGCTCCGCCACACGTTAAACTCAACAGATATTCAGTGAGTTCAACGAGGAAGGCTACGAGGTGGCCAATACGACCGTTGAAGCTATCAACAAGTTGATGGATAAACCAAGCGCCATAGAAAGTTTCTTCCAGCTTACCGTTCACGACTATTATACCTACACCCACTCCGTACACGTTTACATATATTCGTCCATGCTCACCAGGGAGATTATCGGGGATGAAAACGAGGCGCTCCTGAAAGAGCTTGGCGTGGGATTCCTGTTGCACGATATCGGAAAAAAAGGTATCTCTCCCGAGATACTCAACAAAAAAGGAAAGTTGGACGACGACGAATGGGAGGAAATCAAAAAACACCCGGCTACAGGCTATGACCTATTAACAGAAATTTCCGGCGGATTAACCGAAGAAGTCACCCAAATCGTTCTTCAGCACCACGAAAAGATTGATGGGTCAGGCTACCCGAAAGGGCTAAAAGAAATCGACATCGGTCGGTTCGGAAGAATATATTGTATCGTGGATGTTTACGATGCGCTTACAACAAAGCGCTCTTACAAGGAAGCCATGTCGAAAATGACAGCCTTCACAATTATGCAGGACAGCCCCGGACACTTTGACGAAAAACTTCTCGCCCGATTCATTCGACTTGCCGTGCCTCATCTCGAATAGCCTGCTTCATTTTTTCCGGCCCCCATTACCGCCCGAAAGAACAGGCATCCGGAATGCATTTTTCAACAAGGCCTTACATATCTCCGCCCACCGGATATTTTGTTAGGGCATATATATGCGCTGCGGTTTTCCTTCTTTTTTTGTCGGGTTGTTCCTCTACACCTGATTATCCATCGGCCGCACCCCTACCCGCTTCCCAGGAAGCTAGAAGAGGGTATGCCTCTTGGTACGGTCCTCCCTATCACGGCCGAAAAACATCAAACGGCGAAATTTACGACATGTACGCCTTCACCGCGGCTCACCGCACACTTCCTTTCAATTCCCGGGTTCGCGTTAAACGGCTCGATAGCGGCGAATTCGTTGATGTACGAATTAACGATAGGGGCCCTTTCGTCAATGACCGAGTGATCGATCTATCCAAGGGAGCAGCCGGAAAAATCAATATGATCTCCAAAGGAATTGCATATGTCCAATTAATTCCCCTCCGGATTCCTCCCGGGAAACACGGCAGGTGGCTCATTATGATAGGAGGATTCCGAAGCAGAAAAGAGGCATTTAATTTCACAAGCATAATGCAAAATCGCTCCAAAAAATCACGGGTTGTCCGTGGATGGCATGGAGACCGAAATCGTTATCGCGTCCAGCTCGAAGGCTTTAGGAGCCGTCAAAGAGCGATTAATCTTAAGAATCTCTTGAAACGAAAAGGGTATGACGCTTTCCTGGTACGGATCGGGTAGGTCACCCTGCCATCAAAGATTTCTGAGACGCTCCTCCACCGCATCCGCGTCGGTGAGAGGTTCCCGACAAACAAAATTCTCACAAATATAAACGGTAGCCGCGCTCTCCAATCTAACTTTTCCATCCAAAAAAGGCACCAGATTATTCGAATCGGTTCCATCCATGCCGGACTGAAAAGCAAGCACTTTGTTGGGGAGAAATACCCTATTCACCGCTCGGAGCGACGTTTTGCTGTCCAGAGAAAGAAGATCCCTCGCTATGGCGATTTCAAGGGGCTTATCAAGATGAAAATCAAGTGCGATGAGAAGCATAGGAAAAGCGGCTGGAACTTTTTCAAGGAGCTGCCCGTAGGCCTTAATTGTCCTAAACCCTTTCTCGGAAAAAAAAGTCATCCTCCAATAATTTCCCCAGACGCAGCAAAGCAATCGCCGCCACGGAATTCCCCGAGGGAATAGCGCCATCCTGTGATGTTTTCTTTCGGACGATGAGGTCTTCGTGATCGCTCGCCGTGAAAAAGAACCCCTCCCCGTCGTCATCCCAAAAGCGGGTGATCGCCTCCCGATCTCCTTCGCTCTCCGGACGGATCGCCAAGTTTTTCACGAATTCTTCTCTCCTATCCACGGAATGATGTTCCAACAGGGGCGCTTTCCTTGATTCCGCGCCGAGCACCAATAATCCGGGAGAGGAAGCCTCCCTCTAGGCCAAGCCTTCGATGACCGCCGTGGCGAGCTCGCTGCCGCGGTGGAGGAGATCGATCCGCAGATTTTCCTCGGGGGCGTGGGCGTTCGAGTCGGCGTTCGCGAAGGGGAACCAGAGCGAAGGAATGCCGAGATCGCGGGTGAAGTGAATGTCCGGGACGCTGCCCCCGGAGTTGGGAAAGACAATGGGCGGCTCGCCCCGCGCGGCGACGGCCGAGAAGATTTTCTCGATGAGGGGGTGGTCGGCGGGCGTCTTGCTCGGAAAAAAAGCGGCCTTCCGATCCACCTCGATGTCTCCGAAGCCCTCGGAGTCGAGGAATTCACATAAATCCCCGAAAATCTGGTCCGGGTCCTGATCAACCACGAGGCGAAAATCGAGTTTCGCCCTGGCCCCGCCGGGAAGGACGGTCTTCACCCCCTCCTGGGAGTAGCCGCCCTGAAAACCGCAAATATTCAAGTTCGGCTGGACGAGGGTTCTCTCGTAGAAGGCTGCGGGCTCGGGTATCCGCCGCATCCCCTCCTCGCCAAGGGCGGCGGCGAGTTCCGAGGCCGGGTCGGGAATCTCGGCGAGAGCCTTCCGGTCGGCCTCGCCCACCGGGCGGACAGCTCCGTAGAATCCGGGCACGCGCACACGGCCCTCCTCGTCCCGCAGGACGCGGACGGCCTCGATGAGCCGCCAGAACGGGCTCGCCACCGCACCGCCGTAGATCCCGGAGTGGAGATCCTTGCCCGCGCCCCTCGAGATTAGTTCGACATACAAAAGTCCGCGGCAGCCGAGCGTGATCGTCGGACGGTCCGAGGGGTGGAGGGAACCGTCCGACGAGCAGGCGATGTCCGCGCGGAGGAGATCGCGGTGCTCCGCCACGAACACCCCCAAATTCGTCGAACCCATCTCCTCTTCGCCCTCGATCAGGAATTTGACGTTGATCGGAAGCGCGGCGCCGGTCTCACGATAGGCCTGGGCCGCCTTGATCTGGGCGAAGTGCTGTCCCTTGTTGTCGGCGGCCCCACGGGCGTAGATGCGCCCATCGCGGATGTCGGGCTCGAAGGGCGGCGATGTCCAGCCCTCGGCGGCGTCCGCCGGCTGGACATCGTAGTGCCCGTAAACGAGAAGCGTCGCCGCCCCCTCGGGGCCCTTCACCTCGCCGAAGACGGCGGGGTGACCGGCGGTGTCCATGATCCGGGTGTCGATGCCGGCCCGCTCCATCAGGGCGGCCAGGTGCTCGGCTCCCTCGCGGACGCGGTGGCCGGTCGTGGAGACGCAGGGAATTTTCAGATATTCGAGGAACTCGGCGAGATTCTCCTCCCGCCGGGAACGGAGGTACTCGATGACGGTGGACATGATTCCTCCCCGGGAAATGGGTTATTTTAAGATAGCGTTGCCACATCGGATTTCGCTCATTATGCTCCCAGATGACCGCCATGAAAATCGCGGGGCCCGCCGGAAACGGACTAGCCCCGCCGGAGAAAATTCGTTTGAGTTTCGACCTTGGGCGGGAAGATAAGCCCCGCCGCCGGAGACGCGCCGGCCTCAGGAAAACACTCCTCCTGATCACCCTTATGATCGCGGTGACGAGTTGCGTCCGGGCGCGGACGGTCGGGCTCCGGCCGCTCGAGTCTCCCACCTACGCCTACGAGGAGGCATCCATCGACCTCCCCGGAGGAGAGCCGGGCGTCCGCCTCGACGGTTATTTCACCCGGCCGAAGGCGGAGGGGAGATTTCCCTGCGCGGTTCTCCTTCACGGCAAGGGCGGCTGGTGGCGGGCCTACCTCCGCTACGCGCGCGAGCTGGCCGGCCGGGGGATCGCCTCGCTCATCCTCGATTACTACTCGGGCCATTACGTCGATCTTGAGGGCCTCAGCGTCCCCTTCGAGCACCGTCGGAAACAGTTCGAGCTTCAGAACAGCGACATCCGCGCGGCGGCAGCGGCGTTTTCAAGGCGCCCAGTCTGTGCCGGAGGCCAGGTGGGGCTGATCGGCTTCTCGCTCGGGGCCGACAAAGCCTTCCGCACCGCGGCGGCCCAGCCCGGAATCAAGGCGGTGGTCGCCTATTACGGGCCCTACGACTATGTTTCCTTCATCCGCTACCGCGTGAACGCGGTGCTCCTCGCGCTGGCGGGCGAGGAGGCCCTCCGCTGGAAAAGCTATCTGGAGAAAAACAGCCCTCTCGCCATGGCCGGCAAGGTCGAGGCCAACGTGCTTTTATTCCACGGCGTCGAGGACCGCACGATCCGGGCCGCGCAATCCGTCCGGATGCTGGCCGCCCTTATGCGGCGGGGCGAGCGGAGCGCCCGGATGAAACTCTACGGGAGGGCCGGGCACAATTTCGTCCTCAGGCGGGGCCTGAGTGCCGAGCGGTCGGACTCACTCCGGCTGACGGTCGCCTTCCTCCGGGAAAATCTCACTCCTAAAACCGGCCTCTGAAGATCGACTGCCGGGGGCACAATCGTTGTGGACACACCCATCGGCCGGAGGCCACCCGGCCGGATATATAGTATCCTTTCCCCCGTTTTTTTAGATAGTTCCTCTGAGTCGGCGATTCGAACGGCTGGAGAAATGAATGCTCGATGAAGGTGCCGTCAAGGAGTTGTCGGATGAACACTACAATGGCACGATCATCGGCATCGAGCGGACCCACGAGACGCTCGCCCTTTTCCGGATCAAGACCGACTTTCCGATTCCCGGCTACAGACCGAGCCAATACACCACCCTGGGCCTGGGCTACTGGGAGCCCCGCCACGAGGACGCTGTAAAGGAAGGGGAACTGGGCTAGGAGAAGATCGGCCGCAAGATGGACCCCTCCGACACCCACATCTTCCTCTGCGGAAACCCCGCCATGCTCGGCATCCCCAAGGTGCGCGAGGGCGAGAAAATCTGGCCGGAGGGGAAAATGGTCGTCATCCAACTCATGGAAAACCAGGGCTTCTTCATAGACTACGGCCGGACGAAGGGAAACATCCACTACGAAAAGTATTGGTAGCGGCCCGAAAACCGCGCTACCCTCAACCATCGGAGGGAAGATGTCCCACCTGATCTGCGAGGAAGACGCCGGAATCGTCACCCTCACCCTGAACCGCCCCGGCGTGCGAAACGCCATCGACGATGAAATAATGCGGCTTCTCTCGGAGCGGATCGGCGGCCTGGCCGGGGATGACTCCCTGTGTGCGGTGCTGATCACGGGGGCGGGAGACGAGGCTTTCTGCGCGGGGGGCGACCTCAAATGGCTCCAGAGCTTCGAGGGGGCCGAGGCAGGCGAGGCGATGAGCCGCCGGATGCAGGACATCCTCGCCCGCCTGGCGAATCTTCCGGTTCCGGTTATCGGGGTGCTGAACGGCTACGCCCTCGGTGGCGGCACCGAGATCGCCCTCTCGTGCGACCTGCGCGTGATGGAAGAGAGCGCCTACCTGAGCTTCAAGCAGGCTCGCGTGGGCCTCATGCCCGGCTGGGGCGGGGGCGCCCGACTCCTCCGCCTCGCCGGCTACGCCCGGGCGATGGAGCTTCTGACCACCTGCCGCGACCTTCCCGCCCGCGAGGCGCTCGCGATCGGGGTGGCCAACGCCGTCGCACCCGACGGCGAAGGGCTCGCAGAGGGCCGGCGCATCGCCCGCGAGATCGTCCGCGCCGCGCCGCTTTCCGTCCGCTCGATCAAAAAACTGCTGATCGAAGCCGCGGAAAAACCGATGACCGAGGCGGCGGACCTCGAAGCGAGATTATTCAGCCGGATCTGGACCTCGGAGGACCACGACGAGGCGGTGAGAGCTTTTTTCGAAAAGCGCGAGCCGAATTTCAAGGGCCGTTAAAACGGAAAGGAGATATATCGTGCCCGAAGGCGACAAGCGAAAACGCTTCGTGACCCACTCGGACCTGCCCATCAAGGCCCTCTACGGGCCCGGCGACGTTTCCCCGGCCACCGGGGAAGAAGAGCCCGGCGAGTATCCATTCACCCGGGGCATTCATCCCGAGATGTACCGCCGCCGCCTCTGGACGATGCGCCAGTACTCGGGTTTCGGCACCGCCGAGGAGACCAACCGGCGCTACCGCTTTTTGCTCGAACAGGGCGGCGCCGGCCTTTCGGTGGCCCTCGACCTTCCCACCCAGATCGGGATCGACAGCGACGACGAGCGCGCCGCGGGCGAGGTCGGCAAGGTGGGCGTCGCCATCGACACCCTCGCCGACATGGAAACCCTGTTCGAGGGAATCCCCCTCGGTGAAATCAGCACCTCGTTCACCATCAACTCGACGGCGGCGATCCTCTATGCGATGTACATCGCCGTCGCCCGAAAACAAGACGTCCCCCACGGGGAGATCACCGGGACCATCCAGAACGATATCCTCAAGGAGTACGTCTCCCGGGGGACCTGGATTTTTCCGCCCGAGCCCTCCCTGCGCCTCATCGTGGACACCATCGAATACGGCGCCGCCCACACGCCCCGCTTCAACACCATCAGCGCCGCCGGCGCCCATTTTCGCGACGCCGGGTCCACCGCCGTCCAGGAGGGCGGCTTCACCCTCGCCGACGCTATCGTCTACGCTGAGCGGTGCGCCGCGCGCGGGATGGATATCGACACCTTCGCCCCGCGGTTCAGCTTCTATTTTTACACCCACTCCGATTTCTTCGAGGAGATCGCCAAGTACCGCGCCATGCGCCGCCTCTGGGCGCGCATCATGCGCGAGCGCTTCGGGGCGAAGGACCCGAGGAGTTGGAAATTCCGCTTCGGCGTCGTCTGCGGGGGGAGCACCCTGACCGCCGCCGACCCCGAGAACAACATCGTGCGCGTGGCCTACCAGGCCCTCTCCTCCGTTCTCGGCGGGGTGCAGACCATGTTCACCTGCGCCTACGACGAGGCCCTAGCCCTCCCGACCGAGGAGAGCGCCCTTCTCGCCCTACGCACCCAGCAAATCATCGCCGAGGAGACCGGCGTCACCGGCACGGCGGACCCCTTCGGCGGCTCCTATTTTCTCGAAAACCTCACCGACGAGATGGAGGCCGCCATGGAGTCGCTCATCGGCGCCGTCGAGTCCGAAGGCGGGATGGTCTCCTGCATCGAGTGCGGCCTGATCCAGCGGTGGATATCCGATAGCGCCTACAAAACCCAGAAAGAAATCGACTCGGGCGAGCGGATCGTCATCGGAGTGAACCGGCATGCCGGGGAAGCTGCGGAGAGCCAGTCGCTCTTCTCGATCTCCCCCCATCTCGCCGAGCAGCAGGTCGAGCGCCTCAATAAAGTAAAGGCGGGCCGCGACCCGGCCCAGGTCGAGGCCACCCTCGCCCGCATCGGAGACGCTGCCCGGGGGACGGCGAACCTGATGGAGCCCATCGGCGAGGCCGCCGGCGCCTACGCCACCGTCGGCGAGATATCGAACGTTCTCAGGGGCGTTTTCGGCGAGTTTCAAGAGCCGGCGGGGATTTAATCGGCCGCCATCCCCCTTGCCCGCACCCCCCGGATCGGGAATAATCGGCGGGTCGATTTCAAGAACGATTTCCAGTGGCCCGCCAGCAGCCCACCAGCGCTGGAGCCCGGATTTCCGCTTTTTTCCCGACATTATTATCTGGAGGTAGTCTCACCCATGTGGACGGACACCAAAAACGAAAACAACGCGCCGGCCGACTATAAATACCGGAGCGCCTCGGTCGATCTCACGGCCGGAAACATCACGATCGAAGAGAAGGCCTGCGCCGACCTCGAGGAATTCCTCGGCGGCATCGGACGGCTCTTCAAGGTCCTCACCGGCTACGACGTATCGGACCCCTACGACCCCGCCGCACCTCTCGTCATGGAACTCGGCTGTTTTTCGGGCACCAACGTGATGACCGGCCTGCGCACCTTCTTCGGCGGCTACAGCCCGCTCAAGAGCACCCGCGCGGGCGCGCCCTCGGCGATGTGGTCGGCCGGCTCGGGCAAGTTCGGGTCGAAAACCGCCTTCGCCGGCGTCGACGAGATCGTCTTCACCGGCCGGAGCGAGAAGCCCGTCACCCTCGTGATCAAAAGCGAGGCCGTGGGCGGGCCGCCCACCTTCGAGCTCGTGGACGCCGCCTCCCTCCTCGAAAAGACGGCCCACGACAAGATCATGGACCTTCAGGGCCGGTACGCGGACGCCCACTTCGCCGTCATCGGCCCCTCGGGCGAGAATTTCGAGACCAACCGCATGGCGGCCATCGCCCTGAGCTCTGAGAACCAGCTCAAGAGCGGGGACAACAAACCGCGCTTCTGCGGCCGGGGCGGCTTCGGCGGCGTGATGGGGAGCAAGAACCTCATCGCCATCGTCTCCCAGGCGCCCGACGATAAAACCCGGGTGACCGAAGTGGTGAAGGAGGCCAACAAGGTCATCTCCAAGGGCGCCGGCTCTAAAAACTACCGCGACGCCCACAAAACGGACGGCGGCGGCGGAACCTGGCGCAACATCGCGGGCCTTCATGCCATCGGCTGCCTGCCCGAGAACAACTTCGAGACCCCCGGAAGCGAGGACGCCGTGGCGCTCTACCGGGGCTCTTTCGAGGAGCCCTACGTCATCAAGGATGAGCCCTGCTTCAAGTGCGGCATCGCCTGCCACAAGAACATCTACGACCGGCCCGAGGGCGAGACCGCCGAGGGGCGAAAGGCCAAGAGGGGGCCCTTCCGCGCGAAATTCGACTACGAGCCCCTCGACCTCATGGCGGCCAACTGCGGCGTCTACGACGCGGAGCAGGCCCTCGAGCTGGTCGAACTGGCCGATCTCTACTCCTACGATGCCATCAGCCTCGGCGCCACCATCAGCTATGCGATGGACTGGAACCGCCGCAACCCGAACAACCAGATTTTGGACGGCATGGTCTTCGGCGACTTCGAAAAAATGGTGAAATTCATCAAGGAAACCGCCGCCGGGCGCTGCAACCTGCTCGGGCAGGGCTCGATGCGCCTCGCCCTGGAGATGGGCGACCTCTCCTTCGCCATGCAGGGAAAGGGCCTCGAATACCCGGCCTATCTCCCCGACACAAACCCCGGCTACCCCTGGGCGCTCGCGGGCGGGCACATGAGCATGAGGACCTTCCTGCTCCTCATCCTCGACGGCCAGAAAACCGACATGGACTACTGGGAGAACGCCGTCCTGAACGGCATCTACTACACGCGCGACGACCTCATCGGCACCTGCAAGTTCGCCGGCGTGCCCAACGGCAACATCATCGACAGCATCAACGACATGTTCGGCCTCTCGATCACCGAGGAGGAGATGAACACCGCCATCCGGCGGACCTATCTCCGGGGCCGGCTGCTCGAGAAAAAGGTGGGCTACACCGATGAAGAGTACGACGTGCCCGCCCGCGTCTACGAGCGGGTGAACGAAAACATCAAGGTGCCCGCCTTCATCACCCGCGAGTTCATGGACGAGCTCAAGGGGCGGGTCGAAAAGGGCTGGGACGATCTCACCGAAAAAGAGGGAATTTCATTCCCAGCATAGGTTTTTTCAGCCAGGCAAAACAAAACGCCCCGCCGCGATCTATCGCGGCGGGGCGTTTATTGTTCTACGGGGCGGGGCCTCCCCTCCATCAGTGGTGCGCGTGAGCGCCTCGTTGATGCACACCGCAGGGGCATGCATTCGAGCTGAGATCAACTACCCCGCCCCGGCGGTGGATGCTCGTTCGCGCGGCGAAACCCGAGACCAGCCGGTCGAGCTTCTTGGACCCGCAGGCCGGACAGGCGTCCCGCTCCAGGGGGGTGCCGGTGATGCTCTCGAACATCTCGCCGCAGGCCTCGCAGCAATACTCGTGAATCGGCATCGCGCTTCCTCCTACATCGGGATGACGGAGATCTCCTTGACGGGCCATTTCGAGAGAATCTCCACACCCGTCTTCGTGACGTGGATCACCTCCTCGATCCGCACGCCCTGGCCTTCGCCGTCGCCCTCCTGGGTCTCGATTGCGAAACACATGTCCTCTTCGATCACCTGGGGATGATCGATCGAGCAGCCACGCCAGACCATCGGGGGCTCGTAGAGCGTTAGTCCGATGCCGTGCGCCCAGTTGTTGCCCGCCGTCTGGTCCTCGTGGGCGACGCCGATGTCGCTCCAGACTTCCGGTCCGGGCGGCCATTTCTCGGCGACTTCCTTCGTCGTCACGCCGGGCTTGATGATGTTGATGGCATCGTAGAGCCAGTCGTAGGCGCGCTGGTAGGCGTCCTTGGTGGCCTTGGAGGGCTCGCCGATGCTGAAGGTGCGGTAGTAGCAGGTTTTGTAGCCGTTCCAGGAGGTGTTGTAGACGTCCATGTAGATAACGTCGCCGGGGTTGAGCCGCCGGCCCGTGTGGTGGCGAAGGTTGGGCCAGGTGTAGGGCCCCGAGGTGCAGAAGACGCCCGAGTAAACCTCGCCGCCGTTGGCGTAGCAGGCCTTGAATACTTCGCCGAGGATCTCGTGCTCGCTCACGCCGGGACCCGCCGTTTTGCGGAGGGCTCCGAACATGGCGTCGCCCACCGAGCAGGTGTTGCGCAGGCACTGGACCTCCTCGGGCGTTTTGTACTTGCGCGCCTCGAGCAGGGCCAGGTAGCCGTCTCCGCTCGTCTTCACCCCCTTGGCCCCGAAGGCCTCGGTGATGTAGGGGTCGGCGAAGTCCATCGCGAGGGTTTTCTTCTCCACCCCGTTGCGCTTGAGCTCATCGTAAATCTGACCCACGAAGCGGTTGACCGCCGCCTCGTGGGCCCCCTCGCCCATGCACCGCGCGATCCAGCCCATCCCGGTGATGGCGTACTTGACGTTGCCCTTGGGCAGCCAGGGGGCGAAGCGCTCGGTGTGGTAGCCGATGTCGCCCTGCTCGTAGACGATGGGTTGATCGTCGCCCTCGACGAGCAGCGAATACCGGAGCCCCGAGCTGTTCGTCGTCCACGAGGGCGTGTAGGTGCTCGTCATGTAGCGCGTGTTCCACTCGTTGAGAGAGATGTAGGCGCCGATGTCTCTTTTCTCGAATAGCTCCCTTTTCGTGCTGGCGAGGCGCTGCTCGCGCAGCCGGTCCATGTTGATGCCTTGAATCCAATCGGTGTTCTGAAACGGATACGAAAGGCCATGCGCTTCGGTCATGGGTTTTTCTCCTCTCTCGGAAAAAGCGATCCTCTCGGAAACGAAGACTCGCGAAATCGGACATGGCGCGGAACGGGTGAACGACAGGACAAAATCCTACATGATGCCTGTCGGAACGAACACCCGCGAAATCCCTGGAGATGAACGGTAATATAGGATGCTTATATCCTGATTGCAACTCGAAAACTGATCGCACCGATCTCAAATTATTCAGGGCATGAACCAACGAGGAAGGCGGGGGCCTCCGGAGGCCAACTACTCCGCCTCACCGAGGAGAAAGAATTTTGATCCGGGCCCGGGCGTTTCGCGGAAAAATCGGGATCACCTCAGCCCCTGGAGTGTATATTGACTTCGCGTAAAAATCTCATGAGTAAATTTTTCGGATAAATTCAATATGATTGGAATTCAGAAAGGGACGAAACCTTGAAGACGGCCTTAAAAAAATCGCGGGCCTTCTGGGCTTTGAAATAACTCGGAAGGGTTCGGTGCCCTCCGATCTGACGAGGCTCCGGAGTGATTTCACCCCCCCCCGAAGAACATCAGTAAAGCCTGGAAACCTACACCCAGACAAGCCCCGAAAGACTTTTGGCCCTGATACGGGCGGTGGAATATACCGTGAAATTCAAGATTCCCGGCGCTTTCGTGGAATGTGGCGTCTGGAAAGGCGGAAGCATAATGACTGTCGCATATACACTGAACCGGCTGGGCGTTCGAGATCGAGACTTGTTTCTTTATGACACCTTTGAGGGAATGACCGAGCCAACCGAAATAGATGTATCCCACTACGGGGTGGCCGCCGCCGAAAGTTAGCGCCGCTACAGGGAAGAAAAAGTTGACGACGCGGGATTATTCGAAATCAACATCGCCCCTCTGGAAGAGGTTCGAAAAGCGCTTGAAAAAACAGGATATCCCCAAAAACACGTTCATTTCGTGAAGGGAAAAGTGGAGAATACGATACCGGGAACCGCTCCGGAGCAAATTGCGCTTCTTCGGCTCGATACCGATTGGTACGAATCGACCCGCTACGAGATGGCGCACCTCTTCCCACGCCTCTCGACCGGAGGAGTGCTAATCGTGGATGACTATGGAGAGTGGCGGTGCTCCCGCCAGGCTATCGACGAATACATCAACGATAATAATATTCCGCTACTCATGAATCGCATCGATTACACGGGCCGGATAGCGGTCAAACCCTGACTAAATCCCTCGCCTTGAAAAACGCATGCGCGAACGGGGAATACACCCCCTCACACCGCCCGCCTATCACCCCACAAAATTACATGAAGGCGCGGGGTGAACCGGAAGCCGCGCTCGAGGGCGGCCTCGGCGAGGGGAAGGAGGCGGGGCTCCATGTGCTCAAACTTTTTTCCGCCGGGAGAGATGATGATCCGATCGGAGGGTAATTCGGCGAGGCCGTAGCGTTCGAGGAGGGCGTCCACCTCGGCGATCTCACCCGATTTGTGGAGGACGAACTTGAGGTAGGGCTCCTTGGCCCGCCAGAGCCAGCCGAGGGAGGCGGGCTGCTTGTCCGGGGCGATGGCGGCGGAGGCGAGCTTGGGCGAGACGTTCCACTGATCCACCGGGCCGAGCAGGGCGGCGGAGGGCTCGATGTAGCCCGAGGTCTCGACCTCGACCCGCAGGCCCGCCGCCTTGAGATGGGTGATCAGCGGGACGCAGGCCGGACTTTCGAGCGGCTCGCCTCCCGTCACGATGACCTGGCTGCCGGGGCGCCCGGCGCAATAGTCTAAAATCTCGGCCGCCGATAGCTCCAGGACCGGCGGGCCCTCCCAGCTGTACTTCGTGTCGCACCAGGCGCAGCCCACCGTGCAGCCCATCAGGCGAACAAAAACCGAGGGGCGGCCCAGCGTCGCTCCCTCCCCCTGGAGGGAGTAGAAGAGTTCGTCCGCCAGCGGCACTCGCAGGGCGGCAACCGACGAGACAGACGCTGCCGGCGAGGTTGACTCTGGGTGAATAGCGGGCGCTTCGGACATCGATGGCTCCTCGAGCCGGCCTGGGACGCGGCCTTGACCGAGGGCGCTGGGCCCTAGCCGAGGGTAGTGATCCTAGCCGAGGGCGGCGGCGACGATGATGGCGATCCCGATGAAAATCGCGCCGACGACGATTCCCACCGCGCGGTTTTGATCCTTTGAGAGGGCGTCGTTCACCGAAAAGGGCGTGACCCACTCGAAAATCTTGTAGCCCACCATCAGAAGAATGATACCCACCAGGCCGTAGACGACCGAGAGAACGAGGTTCCCCACCGGGCCGATTTTCTGGGCGCCATTGGCGAGGGCCTGCGCCGGAACCACCAGGGTGGCCGAGAGCGCAAGAAAAGAAAGCCTGAATTTGATCGTCACCAAAAAATCCTCCTGGGGGCGGCCCGAGCACCGCGCGGCGGGGCGCCGCGCGGCTTCCGGAGAGACCATAGCAAGAGGGGGCAACCTCGCCAAGGGAGCGCCGCGCTCCGGCGGGCCGCCCCAACGGGGTTTCTCGCCACCAATCCCGCTAACATGGTATACATTGGTTCGGGATTCTCTACGAAGGGCCCGGAAGGCGGCTGCCCGGGCCGATTTATTGAGGATTTTCGATGGACTGGAAGGGCCGGAAAGTTCTCGTGACAGGGGCCGGCGGCTTCATCGGGAGCCATCTCGCCGAGGCGCTGCTCGGCCTGGGAGCCGAAGTGACCGCCCTCGTGCGCTACACCTCGCGCAGTTCGGCGGGCTTTCTCGACCCAATCGCCGGAAAAATCCGCGTCCTCTCGAACGACATCACCGAATCGAGCGGCGTCCTGGCGGCGATGGAGGGCCAGGAGTTCGTCTTCCACCTCGCCGCCCTCATCGGCATTCCGTTTTCCTTCGAGCATCCCCAGGAAGTCACCCAGGTCAACACCGTGGGCACCCTCAACGTCCTTACGGCTGCTCGCCATACCGCGCCCCGGCGGGTGGTCCTCACCTCGACGAGCGAGGTCTACGGGACCGCCCGGTATGTGCCCATCGACGAGGACCATCCCCTCCAGGCCCAGTCCCCCTACTCGGCGAGCAAGATCGCGGCCGACAAGCTGGGCGAGTCGTTTTTCCACACCTACGAGATGCCTGTCATCACGGTTCGGCCATTCAACACCTACGGGCCGAGACAGTCCGCCCGGGCCGTCATCCCCTCCCTGATCACCCAGATGCTCGCCGGGGGCCGGGTGAAACTCGGCGCTACCACCCCGACGCGGGATTTCAACTTCGTCAAGGACACCGCGAACGGCTTCATCAAGGCCGCCGAGACCGAGGCCGCCATCGGGGAGACCCTCAACCTCGCCACCGGAAAGGAAATTTCAATCGGCGATCTGGCGAGGAAGATCGCTGGGCTGATCGATAAGGAGGTGGAATTCGAGACCGAAGAGCGGCGAATCCGCCCCGGCACGAGCGAGGTCATGCGCTTATGCGGCAGCGGAGAGAAGGCGGCGGCCATCATCGGGTGGACGCCCGAATTCACCCTCGATGAAGGCCTCCGGCAAACCATCGACTGGCTCCGCGATACGGGCAGCGTCGATGATCCGGGCAGGTACCGCGTCTAATGAAGGCCATCGTCCTGGCCGGCGGCCTCGGAACACGCCTGCGCCCCCTCACCTTTGCTATTCCCAAGCCCCTCGTCCCCGTCGGCGAGAAGCCGATTCTCGAAATCCTCGTCGAAAACCTCAAGTCGCACGGCACCGAGGACATCTACCTCGCCGTCGGCTACCGGGCCGAGTTGATCGAAACCTACTTCCAGAGGGGCGACCGATTCGGGGTCAACATTCACTACTCCCGCGAGGAGAGCCGCCTCGGGACCGCCGGGCCCGCTCGGCTGGCGCGCGATCAGTTCGAAATCTCCGAGCCGGTCCTCGTCATGAACGCCGACATCATCACCAATCTGAATTTTCGGGACCTCTACCAATGGCATGAGGAGAAAGGAGCGGCGATCACCGTCGGCATCCGGCCCTTCAGGCAGACGATACCCTTCGGCGTCGTCGAGACCGAGGGTGACCGGATCACCACCATCGTCGAGCGCCCGGCCCAGACCTGCCAGATCAACTGCGGAATCTACGTCGTCAACCCCGGTGTGCTCGACCTCGTTCCTCCGGACGTGGAGTTCTACATGCCCGATCTCATCGAGGCAGCCATGAAAGAAGGAAACCCGGTCCACGGTTACGAAATCCGCGAAAAGTGGGTCTCCATCGACAATCTCGGCGACCTCGAGGAGGAAACCGGCCGGATGGAGCGGGACGCCCCCCAGCGGGACGAGGCGCGATGAAAGTTCTTTTCTGTACGAACGATCAGAGCTTTCAGCCTTCGAACGAGCCCTACGGCTTCTATCTCGGCATCACCTCCCTCGGACACAGCGCCGAGGTTTTCTACTACCGCCGGAAAAGTTTTTTCTACTCGAACTTCCGCAAGCCGTGGGTTCGGTGGATGAACAACCACCTCGCGGAAAAGTGCATCGGCGAGGAGATTGATCTGCTCCTCGTCCACCGGGGCGGCTACGTCGCCGCCGAGACCCTGGAGCGAATCCGGCGCGAGAGCGGCTGCCGGACGGCTTGTTTTTTTCCGGACAATCCCTTCGGCGCCTACACTCCGCCCTTGCCCTTCGATCTGATCGCCGCCTACGATCTTTTCATCACCAAGGACACTTATTTCGGCGAGGAATTCGAGACCTACGGGTTCGAGAACGTCGTCGCCCTCCCTCACGCCTACGACCCCTCGGAGTTCGAAGCCCGCTTCACGGATGAAGAGCTGGCCCCCTTCCGGGCGGACGTGGCTTTCATCGGCGGCTATCACGCCTTCAGGGAGCGCATATTCTCAGGGCTGACGGACGAGGGCGTAGATTTCCGAATCTGGGGCCCGCGCTGGGCGCAGGCCACGGACCCCTGGATCCGGGAGCGGGTTCATATGAAAAGAGCGCTCGACCGGGAGGAAAAACTCAAGGCCCTTCAGGCGAGCAAGATACTGATCAACCTTCAGCACGGCGGCGGCGCGCTCTACTGGCCCGACGACAAGGTGGTCCAGTACATGGGTGCCGGAGCACTGATGATCGTCAACGACAGGCGCGACCTCGGGAAAATCTTCGAGCGCGGGCAGGAAATACTGACCTACCGCAATCGGGGGGAGCTTCAGGCCCTCATCCGCGAGCATCTCGCGGACGAGCCGAGGCGCCTTGAGATCGCCCGGAAAGGCCGGGAGCGCGCCCGGCGCGACCACACCACCGCCGTCCGGTTCAACCAGATACTCGATATTCTTCGGGAGCGGGGGATTCCGGCCGGGAATGAATAGAGAAGCCGCCCCGCGTGGCGCCCGCCGCCCGATTCCGCTATCTTCTCCTTATCCGCCCGCACCGAAAGGAACCAACGCGAAATGAATCAGCCGCGGAATCTCACCTACGACGAGGTCAAGGATCATCTCGCCGTGCGGATACGCGCGCACACCAAGTTCGCCAATTTTCAGCTAGAGACCTGGTTCGCCGAGAACCTGAAAATCCCCCCGGGCGGTGCGCTGCTCGAAATCGGCTGCGGGGACGGAAACTGGTTCAAGACCTGGGCGGGCTGTCTCGGAGCGGAGGGGTTCATCGCCGGTATCGACAAAAACGAAGAGTTGATAGCCCGCGGTGCGGCGCGGAAAGTCGCGTGCCGCAAGCTTCTCCTGCGAATGGATTTCAGTGATCTCACCGCGTTCCTGCCGGAGACGTTCGACTGCGCAGTCGCGCCTTACTCGATCTACTACGCTGACGACGCCCGCGAGACGGTGGAGGCGATACGCTCCCTGCTGAAGGAGGGAAGCTGGGCCTACCTCATCGGCCCGACCGAGCGCAACGCGGACGAGCTTTACCAACTGAACAAGCTCCTGTTCGGATTCGAAAGCGACGACCCGACTAAGCGGCGGGCCTGCCGAATCGAGGAGGAGTTTCTTCCGGCGGCGGAGGAACTGTTCGCCGAGGTCGCGAGCCGGCGCGTCCCCCGCATGATCACTTTCCCCTCGCTGGACCACTACTGCGAGTACTATCGAGCGACGCTGCTCTTCCGCGAGTCCTGCAAGAAGGCGGGCAGGACCCCATCGGCCGGCGAAATCGCCGATTGCGGCTGGGAGAATCTCGACCTCTCGAAGGAGGTCGTCGTCGTCGAGGCCCGCCGCTGATTGTGGCCCGCGGCTGAGCGGGCCCCGCTGCAGAGCGTGACCCGGAATTTACCGTCCGATTTTTTTTAAGGAACACCAGGGAGAATCGTCATCGCGCAGCCAGGCGCCATTCTCGTCATCGCTCCCCACCCGGACGATGAGACGCTCGGACCGGGGGGGACCCTCCTCCGGCGCGCCGACGAGGGTTGGGAGCTTCACTGGCTGCTCGTGACCGACGGGCAACACGCAACCGGCGAGGCATCGGACGAGCGGCGCGAACACGAGATCGAGGCCGTCGCCGGACGCTACGACTTTAAAAGCATCCGCCGCCTGAAGATGCCGGTCTCGGCCCTCCACCGGGTGCCCGAGACGGAACTCTACGAGGGAATCGCCGGGGCGATCCGCGAGGCGGAGCCCTCCGAGGTGCTGCTCCCCTTCCGGAGCGATGCCCACAGCGACCATCACGCCGTCAACGCGATCGGCTGGTCGTGCTCGAAATCGTTCCGCTTCCCCACGGTGCGCCGGGTGCTCATGTACGACACGCCCTCGGAAACCGATTTCTCGCACCCGGGCGATCCGTTCGTCCCTGGTGTGCTGGTGGACGTCACCGGCTACCTGGATCGCAAAATCGAGATCATGGGAATCTACGAGAGCGAGTTGAGGGCGCACCCCTTCCCGCGCTCCGAGGAAGCCCTTCGGGCGCGGGCAACGCTCTACGGCGCGATGGCGGGCTGCGTGGCGGCCGAGGGATTCATGCTCATGCGCGACATCGATCGTCTCTGAGGTTCAATCCTTCCGGTACTCCGAGATTTCGACGAGGTTACCGTCCGGGTCGCGGATGTAGGCCGAGGTGATCGGCCCTTCGGCGTCCGACTTGAGGACGGGGCCCACCTCGATGGAGACGCCGGCCTCCCCGAGTTGGCGGATGACCTCCGCTATCGGCTCTTCGCTGATCAGGCAAAAATCTCCCGCCCCAGGGGCGGGCGCCTTGGCCTTGGGCTCGAACTCGCGCCCCGCCTGGTGGAGGTTGATCTTCTGGCGGCCAAAAACGAGCGCCCGCCTACCGCTGTCGAACTTGACGGCCCTCATGCCCAACACCCGATCATAGAATTCGCAGGTGGCCGGAATCGAGCGCACCGTCAGGACAAAATGATCGATCGCGGAAATCTTCATCGGCAGGTCAACTCTCCTCCTAGCCCCGGTTTCGGACTCGAAACGGCGAAATTGGGCCGCAATCTCCGATACCCAAAACGCCATCATCTACGAATGGCGGGGGAAGGTCCACGGCGATTCCGACCGGACCACCCTTTTATCCCAGATTGGACAGCCGGGGGACGGAATCAGTAAAATCGGCTCACAGATTTGTTTTCAGTCAAACCCTGGAGAAAAATGAATGCCAACTCCCGCGGAACTCGCGGAATGGGTCAACGATGCGCGGGACCGAACCCGCGAGTTCGTGGACGATCTTTCGGACGATCAACTCATCGGCCCGAAACTCATCTGCGTGAATCCACTTCTCTGGGAGATCGGGCACATGGCCTGGTTCCAGGGAAAATGGATGCTGCGCGGCATCAACGGGCGCGAGCCGATCCGCGCCGACGAGGACGAACCCTACGATTCCATGGAGATTCACCACCACACGAGGTGGGATCTTCCCCTGCCCCCGCGCCGGGAAATCTATCGCTACATGGACCAGATCGTCGCCAAGGTGATGGAGCGCGTCGAAAGCGGCGGCCTGACCGAGGACGAGGCCTATCATGTCATGTACGAGGTCTATCACGAGGACATGCACACCGAGGCTTTCTCCTACACGCGTCAGACCCTGGGCTACCCGGTTCCCTCGGGGCTCCTCGAATACACCGAGCGCACCCGCACGAAAGAGGACATCGGCGGCGGACCGTTCCCCGGCGATGCGCGGATACCGGGCGGCGTCTATATGCTCGGCGCCCCCAGGGACGAATCCTTCGCCTTCGATAACGAGAAGTGGGCGCACCCGGTCGAGATCGCACCATTCGCCATTGCCCGGGCGGCGGTGACACAGACCGAGTTCTCGGAGTTCGTTGACGGCGGCGGCTATCGGAACGAATCGCTCTGGTCTGGGGAGGGGTGGAAGTGGCGCGCCGAGGAGGATTCACAGCATCCCGTTCATTGGCGCCGCGGCGCGGACGGTTGGGAGCGGCGCAACTTCGACGAGTGGTTGCCGCTCGAACCGCACCGGCCCGTGATTCACATAAACTTCTACGAGGCCGAGGCCTATTGCCGGTGGGCGGGCCGGCGGCTTCCCACCGAGGCCGAGTGGGAGTTGGCCGCCTCGGGCGAACGATCCGCCTCGGGCGGCGGATTCACCGAGCGAAAGCGGCGCTACCCCTGGGGGGATGAGCCGCCCACCCCGGATCGGGTCAACCTCGACTGGCGGCACATGGGCTGCGTGGACGTCGGCGCGTTTCCAAAGGGCGACAGCGCCTTCGGCTGCCGCCAGATGCTCGGGAACGCCTGGGAGTGGACCAGTTCGGTTTTCGCCCCCTTCCCCGGCTTCGTCGCCGACCCCTATAAGGACTACTCTGAGCCCTGGTTCCACTCGCGCCGGGTGCTTCGTGGAGGTGCCTGGCCCACCCGCTCCCGGTTGATCAGGAACCTGTATCGAAACTATTTTACCCCCGAGCGCAAGGATGTCTGGGCCGGATTCCGGACCTGCGCTCTCTAGATGCCACTGCGCCAAAGGCCGATGAAAATATCCCTGGTGACTCCAGCCCCTCCCCGCTCCCGTAAGGGAAACCGCGTCACCGCGATTTCGTGGTCGCGCCACCTCCGGGCCCTGGGCCACCGCGTCTACATCGAAGAGAAATACACCGGGCGCGGTTGCGATCTGCTGATCGCCCTTCACGCACGGCGAAGCTTCCCCTCCGTCGCGCGGTTCCGGGAGGCGCACCCCGGCCTGCCGCTGATCGTCGGGCTCACCGGAACCGACCTCTACCAAGATATCCGCACCAACGCCGACGCCCGGCTTTCCCTCGAGCTGGCCGACCGCCTGATCGTCCTTCAGTCGATGGGAGTGGAAGAGCTGCCCAGGCGTCACCGTGGCAAGGCACGGGTAATCGTCCAGTCCGTCAAAGCGCCCGCCGGTGATTTCCAGCCGCGCAAGGGTTCCTTCGAGGTATGCGTTGTCGGCCATCTGAGATCGGTTAAGGATCCGTTTCGCGCGGCGAAGGCCACCCGGCTGCTCAAGCCTCCCTCGAAAATTAAGGTGGTCCAGGCGGGAGGCGCCCTGACCAAAGAGATGGCGGATCAGGCCCGAAGCGAAGCGAAGACCAACCCGCGCTATAAGTGGATCGGAGAGATACCCCGCTGGAAGGCCCTACGGCTTATATCGAGAAGCCGGCTTCACGTCCTCAGCTCGGAAATGGAAGGCGGCGCCAATGTGCTCTGCGAGGCCATCGCTTGCTCGGTGCCGACGCTGGCATCCCGTATTTCGGGCTCCATCGGACTGCTGGGGGAGGACTATCCTGGCTACTTCGAGGTGAAGGACACCGACAGGCTCGCGTCGATGCTGGACCGGGCCGAAAAAGACGCCGATTATTACCGCGAGCTCAAAAACTGGAGCAAGCGGATCAAGCCTATCGTCTCGCCTTCGACCGAGCGCAAATGCTGGAAGGACCTGATCGCCGAATTCTCGGCCTGATCGCCCTCAGTCGATTCTCAGATAGACGACGGCGAACAACCACCCTGCATCCGTCCAAACCCGCTCGGCCGTAAAGCCAACCTCCGCCGCGAACGCCGAAAAATCCTCGATGTCGTATTTGTGCGAATTTTCGGTATGGATGGCCTCGCCCTCCCGGAAGGCAAAGGCCTCCCCGCCCAGCCTCACGCTTTGGTCCGCCCGGCTCACCAGATGGCTTTCGATTCGCCGTTCGCCGTAATTATAGAATGCGAAGTGATCGAATTTCTCGAGATCGAAATCGGCGTCAAGCTCCCGGTTCATCCTGCGGAGAATGTTTTTATTGAACTCCGCCGTCACACCCAGGCCGTCGTTATAGGCGGCCTCGAGCCTTTCAACGTCCTTGATGAGATCGATTCCGACCAAAAGCCCTCCTCCGCTCCCACAGGTTTTTGCCATGTTTTTCAGAAGCACCGCCGCCTCCTCCGGCGTCAGGTTGCCTATCGTGGAGCCGGGAAAATAGGCAACGGCACGCGCGGGCTTCCGCTTCGTCGGCGGCAGATCGAAGGGCTCGGAGAAATTAGCGCAGACGGGAAGAAACTCGATTTTCGGGAAAATCGCGGCCAGATCCTTCGCCGATCGAATCAGGAACTCCCGCGATATATCCACTGGAATGCACGCAGCCGGCTCAATCAGGCGCTCCAGGAGGATGCGCGTCTTCAGGGCCGAGCCGATCCCGTACTCGACAATGGCGCATCCCGGACCGATGGCCTCGGCCATCTCGGAGGCATACTCTTGCATGATGGCGATCTCGGTGCGCGTCGGGTAGTACTCCTCGAGTTCGCAAATCCGCGCGAAAAGCTCCGAACCCCGCTCATCGTAGAAATAGTTGCAGGGGAGGGTTTTCCGGGGCTTCCGCAGGCCCGACAGCGCTTCCTCGAGAAAGCTGGCGGCGGTGGGCTCGCAATCAATTAGCTGGATTCCCTCAAACAGGTTCACACGGACCTCTTTGACAATCTTCCCGCCGGCGGGCGGGCGAGAAAATTCCGGGCCGGGGCCCTTTTCGAATTTACACATATGGGTCGATGATAGGGCGTGAAACACTCATTCAAAGACAGAGTGAGCATGAACTCCCGGCAGGGTAGCACAAAGATCGGCCGATTCAACCGAATGCGCCCGGCCGCCTTGGGACTCACCTATAACCGGGGCGCGAGGCGCAGCCCCTCCGGTACGAAGAACCGCTCGGTCAGATCGAACCCCCACTGAACTATCAGGGCGAGCGCCGCGGCGGGCACCGCCCCCTCGAGGATGAGCCCTACATCGTCAAGCCGGATGCCCGTCAGGATCGGCTGGCCGTATCCCCCGGCCCCGATGAGGGCGCCAAGCGTCGCCGTGCCCACATTGATCACAGCCGAGGTCTTCACGCCCGCCAGGATGGAGCGCGAGGCCATGGGAAGTTCTACCCGCCGCAGCCGCGCCAGGGGCGGAAGACCCAGCGCCGCCGCCGACTCCCTGAGGCCCGCCGGAATATCGTGGAGACCGGCGTGGGTGTTCCGCACGATGGGAAGCAGGCTGTACAGAAACAGCGCCATTATCGCCGGCGGCCCGCCGATGCCGAGAAGCGGGATCATGAACACGAGGACGGCGAGCGAGGGGATCGTCTGAATGACGCCGACGGCGCCGAGTATGAATCGCCCCGTGGCCTGCCGCCTGGCGGCGACAATCCCCAATGGTATAGAGACGAAAATAGCGGCGCCCAGGGAGATCAGAACCAGATAGAGGTGATCGCGGGTGTTACGCAGAAGCCGCCGCCAGCGCGTACTCTCTACGGCGGACGACTGGACGCCGAGCGATTCCCGGAGAAAATCGGACGCCACCCGCCTCTCCGGAGTCTTCTCGATTTTCGCCCGGGCGTTCAGCCCGATCATCCGGCCCTCGCCGATTCGCCCCTCGAGGCGGAGGACGGAGCGCACGGCCGCCGGGGCAGTATTTTCGAGCTCCGTTCTGTAGAGGATCACGGCATCATAGCGGGGGAAGTGGCCCAGGTCATCCTCGAGGGCGAGCAGGTCGTAATACCGGATATCCGCGTCGGTTGAGTAGAGATCGATCACCTGAACGCTTCCGCTTTCGAGCGCCCGGTAGGCGATGTCGTGGTCGAGTCCGCGGACAAACGTCTGGGGAAGGCGGTATCGGCCCCTGAGGCTGGGCCATCCGTCCCCCCGGTTCATGAACTCATTCGTAAGCCCGAACTTCAGGGCCGGGCGCGCACGGAGATCCGAGATCGAACGGATGCCGAGCTTGCCCGCAACCTCTTTTTTCATTCCCATCGCGTAGGTGTTGTTGAAGCCGATGGGGCGGCTCATCGAGACGCCGCGCTTTTTCAGCGCCCCCCGGATGTCGACCTCTTTTTTCAGACTCCGGCCGGCCAGAATTTCCTGGCCGATGGTTCCGGTGTACTCGGGATAGATGCCCACCTCTCCGGCGAGGAGGGCGTTCCAAAGGATGCGCGTGCCGCCGAGTTCGCGGCGGTGGCGGGCGGCGCTTCCCGAGTCCCGCACGAGGCCCGCGAGAATCTCGCCGAGGATGACGGACTCGGTGAATTTCTTCGAGCCCACCGTGACTTCGTTTCCAGAGGCGGACGGGAGTACGGCGACGGCCGAGAACGCGGCGATGAAAAACGAGAGGGTAATTCCCCACGGCCCGCCGGTGAATCTCATTCGCCCCACCCGCCCATGGCATCGAGCGGGCTCCGCTGGGCGTTGATGAAGCGGGTGACGAAATCATCCGCCGGCCGGCGGAGGAGATCCTCGAGGCTGCCCTGCTGATGGATTAGACCCTCTTTCATCAGAAAAATGTCGTCTCCGAAAAAACCCGCCTCGCCGATATCGTGCGTTACCATGACCACGGTTTTGTTCAGTTGCCGGAAAATTTTCCGGAGATCGTCCTGGAGTTCATGGCGAATCATCGGGTCGAGCGCACCGAGCGGCTCGTCGAGAAGCAACACTTCGGGGTCGAGCATGAGGGCGCGCATGAGGCTGACGCGCTGGCGCTGGCCGCCGGAAAGTTGGGCGGGAAACCGGTCAAGCCCACCCCTGGGGAACCGGGTCAAGGAGGCGAGCTCTTCAAGGCGGCCCTCGATCCGCTCGCCGGGCCATTTCAGGTGGCGGGCCATCAGCGTCACATTGTCTCGGGCCGTCAGGTGGGGAAAAAGCCCTCCGTCCTGGATGACATAGCCCAGCCGCAGCCTCAGAGCGAGAATATTCGAGGGAACGAGGCGATCACCGTCCAAAAAGACCTCGCCCGAGTCCGGGGGGACGAGGCCGATCATGAGCCGAAGGAGGGTGCTCTTGCCGCATCCGCTCCGCCCGATCAGAACGCTGGTCCGCCCCGGTTTGACCTCGATCGAGAGCGGACCGGCCGCGCGCGCACCGCCGTAGGATTTCGACACCCCTTCGAGCTTCAGCAAATGGAACCTCCCGCCAAAATCTCAGTCACTTTATCACATCCTTGCGGCGGAAGCCGAACGGAGTCGCAGGCCAATAACTGAAATACGGGATGGGTAACCGCGAATAAGGATGGTTTAATCGGGAGCGTCAGAGAGCCGGGAGTCCATTAACCCTCCGGTGGCAGGGGGCGAAGACCCCGGAGAGAGACGAAACTAGGCGGCGTGGCCTACGGCGAGTTCGTGCATGGAGATATGACAAGGGAAGTAGAGAACCTCTCCCCGCGGGTCTTCGATGACGACCGTGCAGGATCCGAATTCCTTCAGCATTCTCAGGAGCGAGTTAATTTCCCACTCCTCGCGCCGCCTGACGCCGATGCTCCAGATAAGACGTTCGGAGAGTTCTCCAATGGACTCGTCCACCCTCCAGGTAATGCTCGGATGCTCCTCGGAGTAAAAGTCCACGATAAACCCTCCTAAATTACTAGAGGTCATTTCATAACCTCTTTCGCGGAATCTTCGTCCGTCAAAGGCCTTGATTTTATCGGCCTTCTCACAGGGGTGGAAACCTCGGGAATGGATTATGAAATGACTTCTAATTATTTTGAGCATTTTTCCTGGAACAGGGATTGCGGCCCTGCCCGCCGGAAATCCTCTGATCCTTCATCATCTCTTATCGGCCGGAATCGGCCCGGCCTTAATGGAAAAACCGAGAATGAAAAATCGAGGAAATCGGACGCTATCTTCCCGCCTCCGGGGCGAGGCAGGTTCGAAGGGAGGAGGTCATCCGCCTCATCAGCGAAAAATACATGTCTCCGCCCGGCTTCAGGTCCGCACCGAGAGGATCGAGCACCCCCAATCTCGCGCCTGTTCCCTCCATCACCATTTTGGCCAGCCGAGGAGTAAACTGAGGTTCGGCTAAAATACAGGCCACCCGGAGTGAGCGAATTGTACTCCGAATTAGCGTGAGACGCTTCGCCCCCGGCCGCCGTCCGGGAGCGACGGCGATGGCTCCCGCCGGGCTCAGGCCGAACCGCGACTCAAAATACCGGTAAGCATCGTGAAATACGACATAGGGCGCCCCCGCCAGAGGATCTAGCTCCGCGCGGATTTCACCGGTGAGCGAACCGAGCCTTTGGGACAGCGCCGCCGCATTTTTCTGGTAGAGCGCCGCGTTCGCCGGGTCCACACGGCTCAACTCCGCCGCGATTTTTCGCGCCATGTGCTGGGCGTTTTGGGGGTCGAGCCAGATATGTGGGTCGGTTCCTCCGCCGTCTCCGGCCTGCGCCTCCTTGAGGTTGCCGCCCCCAGCCTCCCATGCCCTTGCCCGGTGGACCCCTGCCCGACGGGCTGGAAGGAGAATAAGGCCCTTCGCCTCCGAGAGCGTAACGAGCGCGCCGCGCCGAAGAAGGGACACAAGCGGCCGCTTAAGAGCGGTTTCGAGCCCCTCTCCCACCCAGAATACGAGACGGGCCCGCCGAAGCGCCCGCGCCCCCGAGGGCCTCAGGGCATAGGAATGTGGGGAGGCCGCACCGCGTATGAGGAGAGCCGGCTCCCCCGCCCCCCGCATCACGCCCGCCACCAGGGAGTGAATCGGCTTGATGGTGGCGACGACCGCAGGCGCCACCCCTGCCTGAGCAGCGGCGCGGGCAGCGGCTGGGATGGTAAGCAGAGAGCCGGCGAGCAGCAGGCCGGTCAGTGATCGCCTCATCAAAAGATCCTCAAAATATAATTTATTCAATAGGGCGAAAATTTCGATCTTCCCGCCGATATTTATGTTATAACATAACAATACGGGCGCCCCAAGGGGTTTCAGAGAGCCTCGGCAGCATACCCGGGCGCTCGATAGGCGTTTCGAATCAAGGGGGGCCGGGCGTTTCGGCTCATGCGGGATCGGGCATTCCGAATCAAGCGGGGCCGGCGTTCCGGCTCACGCGGGTTCGGGGGTTCCGACTCAAGTGGGCTCAAAACCCATGGCGCCCCTTTCATTACGCTCGTTTCAAAGACACTTTTCACCAGGGAGCGATGATGCCGGCTCATGACCCGTGGGACCACAACCCGGAGGCTGCTTTCCTCCTCCGCGATTCCGACATTCACCCCGGGGCCGGAGGCCCCCCGGAGGACGCTTCCATCCCCCGCGATCACGGCCTCCCCCACGATCACGGGCCCGGAAAATCCACCCCGGGGGTCATCGACCCGGGGATCACGGACCCGGAGGACCCCAGTCCCGAGGACGCATTCCACCCCCGAGAACACGATCACGGCCACTGCATCGCGGACGCCCTGTTAAAGGCCGAGGCGATCTGCACCAGACGGGGCGCCCGCCTGACGCGCATCCGCCGGAGCGTTCTTGAATTCGTCTGGGAGAGCCACTCCCCCGTCGGCGCCTACGACATTTTAGATCGCATGAACGCAGACGGCCCCTTGCCGGGGGGCGGTCCCCGCAGCGCGCCGATCACGGTCTACCGCGCCCTCGAATTCCTGATGGCCCAGGGCCTCGTCCACCGCCTCGCCAGCATGAACGCCTACACCGGCTGCGGGCTGCCGGGCACCCCCCACGGCGCGCATTTCCTGATCTGCGACGATTGCGGCGCCGCCGCCGAGCTCCATGACACCGATATCGAGCGGGCCATCTCGCGGGGGGCCGCCCGCGCCGGTTTCGCCATAAAATCCCCCGTCGTCGAAGTGCAGGGCCGCTGCCCCGCCTGCCGGCCCTTCCAAGACGAGGCCGAGTAGATGACAGCGCGACCGAGCAATGAGGTTCTGATTGGCGAGGGGGCTCTGATTGAGGGTAAAGGCATCGGCCACGCCTTCGAAAAAAACAGCGTCCTCTCCGGCGTCGATATCTCGGTCTCCCCCGGCGAGATCGTCACCCTCATCGGCCCGAACGGCGCGGGTAAAACCACCCTCGTCCGCGTCCTCCTCGGCCTCCTCCGGCCAGACTCAGGCGAAGTCGTGAGGCGCCCCGGCCTCGTCGTGGGCTACCTGCCCCAACAGCTCGCCATCGACCCCGTACTCCCGATGACGGTGCGCCGCCTCCTCCGGCTGACGAACCGGCCCGGTCCGGGAGAGATGACGGAAGCCCTCGCGGAAACCGGGGCGGCCCACCTGATCGACCGCGCCGTGCAGGACCTTTCGGGGGGCGAGCTACAGCGGGTCCTCCTCGCGCGGGCGCTGGCCCGGCGGCCCGACCTCCTCGTGCTCGACGAGCCCATCCAGGGAATCGACATCTCGGGCCAGACCGAGCTTTACGAGCTCATCGCCCGAATCCGGAGCCTGCGGGGCTGCGGCGTCCTGATGATCTCCCACGACCTCCACATCGTCATGGCCTCGACCGACCGGGTCGTCTGCATCAACCGCTACCTCTGCTGCTCGGGCCACCCCGAGACCGTGAGCCGCCACCCCGAATACATGGCCATGTTCGCCCCCCACGATGCGCGGACCCTCGCCGTCTACACCCACGACCACGATCACAGCCACGACCTCGCCGGTCATGTCGTTCCAATCGGAGATGGGGAGCATGCCTCCCCCGGCTCCCCCGATCATGCCCACGATAATTCGAGCCACGAGCATGATAACGAACACCCGGAAGATGAGGATGGCCACGACGCCTCCAGCGGAGGCGGCGCTCATCCAGGCCCTGGAAGGGCCCCCACCGGAGGTGACGCCTTTTGATCTTCGAGGACTTCATCTGGCGCGCCCTGCTCGGCGGGGCCGGAGTCGCGTCGGTCAGCGGCCCGCTGGGCTGCTTCATCGTCTGGCGGCGAATGGCCTATTTCGGGGACTCGGTGGCGCACAGCGCCCTGCTCGGCGTCGCCCTCGGGTTTTTCTTCGGAATCGACATCAGGCTCGGCACGCTCATCGCCTGCGTCTCGCTCGCCCTTTTTCTCGTCCTCCTTCAGGGGCAAAAGCGGCTCTCCTCTGACACGATACTCGGCATCCTCGCGCACACCGCGCTCTCGGTCGGCCTCGTCACGATCAGCTTCATGGAATCGCTCCGGGTGGACCTGATCGGCTACCTTTTAGGCGACATCCTCTCGGTCACGGCATCCGACATCGGATGGATATACGGCGGCGGGGCGCTCGCGCTCGTCTGGCTCGCCCTGATCTGGCGTTCCCTGATGGCCATCACCGTCCACGAGGAACTCGCGCGGGCTGAGGGTATCCCGGTCTGGGCGGTCCGGGTCTCCTTCATGGCGCTCATCGCGTTCGTGATCGCAATCGCCATGAAGATCATCGGCATCCTCCTGATCACCTCGCTGCTCATCATCCCCGCCGCCACCGCGCGTCGCTTTTCCAGAACCCCCGAGCAGATGGCCGCCCTCGCCGCCCTTTTCGGCGGGCTCGCCGTCCTCGGGGGAATCATGGCCTCGCTCAGATGGGACACCCCGTCCGGGCCATCGGTTGTGGTGGCCGCCGCGGCGCTGTTTGCCGTTAGTTCGATGGGGGGTGTGGTTTTGGGGAGAGCGAGGTGAGTTTTTACGGTGAAAAACCTGTATTCTCTGCCGGGTAGTTTAGAATGGTGTTCCATGAACTCAATAATTAGACTCAAAATTTAATATACCGGAGATGTAAAATGCCGAAACCGGAAGACATGAAACTTTTCGATGCGCTGGAGGATTCCGTGGACAACGAGGAAGTCGATAAAATTCTCGCGCGCATCGAGAGCGGCGAGGAAGAAGTACTCGACTGGGCCGAGGCGAAGATGGAATTGCGGGGGGAAGATTAGGCGGGGGGATGAACATCGAGGAGTCCTGATCATCCCCGCCCGTTTCAGGAGGAGGTGTTTTCATGGCCAACGAAGAACACCTCGCCATCCTTAAGCAGGGGGTGGAGGCCTGGAACAAATGGCGGGAGAAGAATCCGAATATCCATCCGGACCTCAGTTCGGCGAGGCTCATCGACGCGAACCTCACTAACGCGAACCTCAACAAGGTAAGCCTCTTCAGGGCAGACCTTAGCAGATCGAACTTCACCGAGGCGGACCTCAACAGGGCGAATCTCGGCGGGACGAACCTCAACGGGACGAACCTCGTCGGGGCGGACCTCAGCGGGGCGAACTTTTATGAAACCATTTTCGCCGATGTAGATTTGAGCGAGGTCAAGGGACTGGATAAATGTATACATCATGGCCCAAGCACGATTGACCACCGCACCCTGATGAAATCCGGCGAATTGCCCCTGGAATTTCTCCGGGGAGTGGGCCTGCCGGACGATTACATTCAATTTCTCGCATCCTTCCGGAACGAACCTTTTCAGTTTTATTCCTGCTTCATCAGCTATTCACACAAGGACGAAGAGATCGCCAAACGATTGTATGATGCCCTTCAAGGCGAAGGCGTTCGCTGCTGGTTCGCGCCGGAGGACATGAAAATTGGGGACAAGACCCGCCGCCGGATCGACGATTCGATCCGGGTGCACGACAAGCTTCTTCTAATCCTTTCGGAAAATTCGATTGCGAGTGACTGGGTGGAATACGAGGCCGAGCGGGCGCTGGATCAGGAGCGGAAGCGCGGCGGAACCGTACTGTTCCCCATTCGCCTCGATGACGCCATTACGAAAGTGGAAGGAGGCTGGGCGGATCATATCCGCGAACGCCACATTGGCGACTTCCACAACTGGAAAGACCACGACAGCTATCAGAAGGCTTTTGACCGGCTGATGCGGGATTTAAAGGCGGAAGAGTAGCACTCCTGCCCCGCCAGCACCCTGCCCCTTAAACCCTTTGAAAAACCAAAACACGCGAACATGTCATTCCGAAGGAGCGGAGCGACTGAGGAATCTTCTGGTTTTACACGTAAATTTCTCGCTGGCGCTCGAAATGATAAATCTTTGCTTTTGATCCGGACTCATGAAAGCTAACTCCGGGACGCAACGCTAATTCATGTCCAAAAACCCCTTGATGTCGGCCATGGATTCGTCGAAACACTGGATCATGAAGAAGTGGCTGGCGCCCTCGTAGATTTTGATCTCGCAACCCGGGACGCGCTCGGCGATCTGTCTGGCGGCCCCGACGGAGCAGAGGATGTCCTCCCCCCCGGCGAGGACGAGGGTGGGGCATTTGACCCGGTCAAGGCGATCGAGGGCGTCGTGCTCAAGGCAGGCGTGGGTAGAGTTGGTGTAGCCGTGAACCGGGCGGCCGGTGTCGCCGAGGCCTTCCTCGAAGCCGTCCATCTGCGCCTGGTTTTCGTTGAAGTAGAGCGGCGGAAAGAAGAAGAGGGACTGATGCCGGGCGGCGGCGGGGTAGCCCTGCGCCTTCACCACCTCGTTGATGTTGTGGAGGATCCGGTGGCCGTAGCGGTCGAGCTTGCCGAACGAGGCGGTGATGAGCATGCTCCGGACCCGGTCCGGGTAGTTGATGGCCATCTCCTGGGCGATGGCGCCGCCCATCGAGCGGCCGATGACGTGGGCGGGCTCGGTGATGTCGAGGGCGTCCATTAATCCGACCGTATCGTCCGCGAAGTGGCGCGTGGTGTAGGGATAATCGGGTGCGGAACTCCGCCCGGCGCCCCGGTTGTCGAGCGCGATGATCTTGTAGCCGCTCTCCAGAACATTTATCTGGGGCGCCCAGGCGCCGCAGTCCCCGGCAAGGCCGTGGATAAGGACGACGGGCGGGCCCTCGCCGTGGATTTCGTAGTAAAGCTCGACATCGCCTACCGTCACCTGGGCCACTGGGCTCTCCTTTATTTAGGATTAATTGGACTACTGTATGGGTTTGACAGAGCTACAGTAAGCTATCATATTGTTTTCGATATTCTACCAATTATGTTCGCAAGTTTGCACGGCCCGCAGAGGCGATGGCGTATCCGCCGCCGCCTCTCGGCCCTTCATAAGGGGGATATTTCCATGAGCAAATCCAAAATCACCAGAAGAAAGTTCATCAAGGGCGCGGCGACGACGGCCATCGCGGCCCCGATTGCGCTCCGCCAAGGGGGGGTCGCCGAGGCTGGCGCGGAGGAGGACCGGATCGTCAAGGCCGCCAAGAAGGTGGGGCCCGCCGCCCTGAACGGTATGATGTGGTCGCTCTATTGGCGAAACTATCCGGGCCTCAACAAGGAGTTCAAGGGCAAGGCCGGCATCTACATGGAAAAGGTGAACGACGTGCCGAACCTGCTCATCCCGCAGCGGGCGATGGCCGAGGCGATCAGCCGGTCGGGCAAGTTCGACTTTTTCCACGTCGAGTCGATGATGATTCCTTCGCTCGTCGCGGCGGGGCTCGCCGAGCCTCTCGACGGGTATATGAAGGACGCGGGCTTCAAGCTCAAAATGGTCGGGAACTTCAAGAAATTCATGACCTACAAGGGCAAGACCTACGCCATGCCCACGGACGGGAACGTGTGTCCCCAGTTGATCCGGAAGGACCTGTTCGAGAACCCCGACGAGCGCAAGGCCTTCGCCGACAAGCACGGCAAGCCCATGAAATGGCCCGTGACGTTCGAGGACGAAGTCGAGCTGTGCAAGCACTTCCACCGGCCCGACAAGGACCTCTACGGCTCCGGAAGCCTGCGCGACAAGGCGAACAGCAGCTTCTGGTACTGGCAGTACCTCTACGCCGCCGGCGGGTTCCCCTTTACCGACGACGCCGAACCCACGCTGAACACCCCGGCCGCCCAGTACGCCATGGACACCTACCTGTCCTACAAGCAGGTCTCCCACCCCGAGGCCGCGGCCTGGGGCTCTCCCCAGATGATCCCCCGGCTCGTGGGCGGAAAGATATTCTCGTGCCAGTACTGGGACGGAATCATCGGGAAAATCGAGGCCGGAAAGTTCCCGACGACGGGCAAGATGCTCTACGACATGCCGGTGGGCTCCCGGTTCTCGGGCAAGCTCATTCACCGCGCCTTCTCCGCGCCGGTGATGGGCATCATCGTGAACAAGCTCAGCCCGCGGAAAAAGCAGGCCGCCATGTGGGCCCTTTACATGTCCACGGCGAAGAACAGCACCGAGGTCGTCGGGCACCCGACGATGACCTTCCACGATCCCTGGCATCCGGCCCACTTCGAGAAAGGCAACAAAACGGCCAAGGTTTACACCGCCGCGGGGATGAAAGCCGTCAACCGGTCTCTCCTGATCACCTGCCCGCCGCCGTATGTGACCGGCTACCCGGAGTTCAAGGAAGCCATTGACCAGAATCTTTCGGAAGCCTATGCCGGCCGGAAGACAGGCAAGCAAGCCATGAAGGATACGCAGGAAAAGTGGGCGAAGATCGTCCGCAAGGTCGGCAAGCGGAGGCTCAAGAAAGAGATTCCCTTCTACAAGGCGATGATGCCTTCGATGGACATCCCGCCCGCATAAGGCGGAAAGGGGCGTTCGGCCCCTCATTCGAGCGTTTCACCTGCCGGGGCGGGTCAAGCCGGCCCGCCCCGGCATGAAATAACGTGGAACACTATCTTTCAGAGTTCGCTTTCCAATGCAGGAGCGCGGGAGGTCCACCTTGGCCACCGAAGCGGCGATTAAAATCGGGGAGCAGGCGACCTCCCGGACACACGGGATCAAGATGTTCAAATGGTCCCTGCTTTCCCCGTTGATTGTCCTGGCATTGTTCCTGATGCCCATTTTCTTGCTGCAGATCTATTTTTCGCTCCACTCCTGGACGATTTACCTCTCCACTTGGTGGGCTGCTGAATACGTCGGTCTCGAGATGTTCCAGGACGTTTTGACGGACAAACGCTTCTACTGGGCCCTCGCGCGTTCGTTCCTTTTCGCGGGAGTCTCGACGGTGGGCTGCTTCGTCTTCGGCTTCGCTCTGGCCCTCCTGATGTACCGGCCGTTCAGGGGGCAGGCGTTTTTCTATATTCTCTTTCTTCTCCCCATGCTCACGGTGCCGATCGTACTCACCTACGCGGCCGACATGCTCTTGTACCGTCAGGGCCCGATCAACGGGATTCTGAGCTTCATAACGGGGCTGGACATGAGATTTACATGGCTCGCGAATCCGAACTACGCCATATACACGATCATATTGCTCGAAATCTGGAACTGGACCCCCTTCGCCTTCATCATCATGCTGGCGGGGCTCTCCTCCCTTCCCTATGAGCCCGTGGAAGCCGCCAGGATCCTCGGCGCGAACCGCTTTCAAATCTTCTGGGAGATACAGGTCCCGCTTCTGCGGCCGGTGATATTTCTGGCGCTTATTCTGAGGTTCCTCGAAGCGATGGCGGAGTTCCCGAAAACCTGGGGCCTCCTTCAGGGCGGCCCGGGGTCGGCCACGGAGACGATACCCATCTATCTATACATCGTGACCTGGCAGGCCTTCGATGTGTCCAAGGGCGCGGCGATGTCCTACATCATCATGGTGATCATGATCGTGATAATCCTCGCCGCGATACGAATCCTTCGCCGGGAGAAAAGCGCGCTCGACGCCCTTTATCAGGCGCCGGCGCCGGGAGAAGGAGAATGAAACGAATTCTGAAAAAATGGCGGTTCCCGGCGTTTCGCTATACCGCTCTGATTGCCTGGGCGCTGATCGCCACGTTTCCCATCTTCTGGATCGTCTCGACCTCGTTCAAGCCCGACCACGAGTGGTTCGCCTGGCCGCCGGTCTATTGGTCCGAAAACGCCACCATGAACAACTACAACATGGTTTGGGGCAACCCCACGACGGAAAAAGAGCTCACCCAGAGCTACACGTCGGGCAAAGCGGTGAAGCTCGAGTCCGTCCCCCTGAACAAGGCCTGGGTGGCCTTGCGGACCAGCCTGATGACATCCCTGATCGCCACCGCCTTCTCGGTCGCCTTCGGCACCCTTCTAGCGTACGGGGTGTCCCGGTACCGGATATTGTCGGACGTGCGGATGTTCCAGCTTCTGGTCCTGAGAATGATACCGCCCATCGTCGTCGCGGCCCCCCTCACATTGTACTACTCGACGATCCATCTCATGGACAGTATCACCGGCCTTGTCATCGTCTACTTCATCACGACGCTGCCCTACGCCGTCTGGATGACGAAAAGTTTTATCGACGAGGTTCCCCTCGAGATGGAGCAGGCGGCCGAGATACTGGGAGCGAGCCGCTGGCAGACGATCTGGGAGGTCGTTCTGCCCCTCGTCCGCTCCGGTATCGTGGCGACCTTTCTCTTTATTCTCATTTTGACCTGGAGCGAGTACCTGCTCTCCTTCATTCTCTCGAAGGTGGACGTGGTGACGCTGCCGGTCCAGCTCAGCAAATACGAGGGATCGACCGAGGGCCGCGTCTACGGCCATCAGGCGGCACTGGCGGTAGGAATCACGCTCCCGCTGATGATCATCGGAATATTCATTCGCAAACACCTGGTCCGGGGATTCAGTTTCGGAATGGTGAAGAGGTAATCGACCGTGGCTCATATCGAACTCAAGGGACTCAGAAAAGTTTTCGGCAAGAACATCGAGGCGGTGAAGAACATCGACCTCTCGATCGAGGACGGCGAGTTTCTCGTCCTCGTCGGCCCATCGGGCTGCGGGAAGACGACGACCCTCCGCATGATCGCGGGCTTCGAGGAGCCCACCGCGGGCGAGATCGTCATCGACGGCAACGTGGTCAACGACATGGAGCCGAGCCAGCGCAACCTCGGCATGGTTTTTCAGAACCACGCCCTGTTCCCGCATAAAACCATTTTCCAGAACATCGAGTTCGGCCCGCGCATGAAAAAAATCGACCCCGGAACGCGGAAACGGCGCGTCGCCGAAGTGGCCGCGATGGTCCGGATCACGGACCTCCTCGACAAGCTGCCGGGCCAGTGCTCGGGCGGCGAGGCCCAGCGCGTCGCCCTCGCCAGGACGCTTATCACCGACCCTTCAATCTTCCTGCTCGACGAGCCCCTCTCGAGCCTGGACGCCAAGCTGCGCCGCGAGATGCGGGCCGAGATCGACCGCCTCCACCAGGAACTGAAAAAATCGTTCGTTTACGTGACCCACGATCAGGAAGAGGCGATGACCCTCGCCGACCGGATCGTCGTCATGCGGGGCGGCCTCATCGAGCAGGTGGGAAGCCCCTTGGAGATATACGGCGACCCGGTGAGTTATTTCGTCGCGGATTTCTTCGGCAGCCCGTCGATGAATCTCATCGCGGGGAACGTTCAAAAAGCCGGCGGCGCCCCCTCTTTCGAGGGCGCGGGGATATCCGTAAATCTCTCGAACGGGTTCTCGGGGATCGCGGAGGGGGCCTACACCCTGGGGGTGCGTCCCGAGCATCTCGAGGTATCGCCCATCGGCTCCGGGGGAGACTCCGTCGCTCTTCAGTGCGATATCGGCCTGGTGGAGCCCCTCGGGAAAGACACCCTGCTCTATTTCGACCACGGCGCCGAGCGCCCCACCATCGCCGTCGTCGATGGGTCGGAGGGCGGCCACAAGGCCGGAAACCGTGTGGGGCTCACGATTCCCTCCGGCGCCCTCTACCTCTTCGGCCCGGACGGACGGCGCGTGCGCTCCGCCTAGAGGCATCGCCTCCTAGAGGATAAAAACACCAATAAAAAATATTCGCCGGAAAAAAAAGCGGGCCCCAGGGTGGGGCCCGCTTTTTTTGCCTAAAGATGCGTCAGACCGTGCAGCGAAGAATGTGGAGCCCGTGGTTTTTGTCGGTGACGTACATGTATCCGCGGCGATCCACCAGGACATCCTCGCTCTGGGTCACCAGCGTTTTCGGCAGCATGCCCAGCCGCTCGGTCGGGTCGGCGGGGATGTAGTGGGCGATCTCGGTGGGCCGCACAGGGTCGGCCAGATCGTATATCCGCAGCCCCGCGTTGAAGTAGGTGAGGTAGATGCGGTCCTCGCGCTGCTCGAGGCAATCGAGCCCCTGGGAATGGTGCTGATTGTGGGGGCCGAAGCGCCCGCCGCGCTCGCAGAAGTTTTTATGGGTGTATCCCTCCGGCGGATCGGGAACCGGAAACAGGCTCATCACGCGGGGATTTTTCTCATCCTTGATGTCGATCACCGCGGTGTAGTTGAGCGGCTCGTCGCAGTTTTCCCTCAGGGCCTCGCTGTTCGCGATGGCGATGTTCCGGCTCAGGTAGGGATAGACGGTGTGGACCGCGAGGTTGCTCCCCAGCGGGGGATGGACGTTGAGGCGGCTGACCATCTTGGGCGAGGAGAGGTCCTCGATGTCGAGGATGATCATCCCCGCCCCGGCGTAGGGGAGATAGACCCGGCCCGCCTCGGCGTGGGCGGGGCCGTGCTGGAAGGCCATCGACCGCTCGCCGCTCATGTCGCTCTCCCCGCCCGCCTCCTGCTCGGGGAGCGCCCAGCGGCCCGCCTCCACGGGGTTGGCGGGGTCTTTGAGATCCAAAACCCGGTAAATGCGGCCCTTGTAGCCGGGCGCGGCGGCCGAGAGATGCGCGTAGCGGCCCCCGTTATAAAAATTCCGGTGGGTGCCGTCGGCGCCCGTCTCCCAGTGGGCGATTCGCCGGGGAGAGGCGGGGTCGGCCGCCACATCCCAGATATAGACGCCCTCGCCCTCGGGCGGATCGTCGGACATGGGTCCCCAGCCGGGGGGGATTTTTTCCATCGAGGTGATCAAAAGGCCATCGGCCACCTGTACCTGGAGGGTCCAGGTGTTGCCGGGCCCCTCGATCCAGGACTTATGCTCCGGGGCCTCGGGGTCGGTCACGTCGAGGACGGTCCAGCCGCTCTGCCAGAAGGTGGAAAGATAAAGATAAAAGCGCCCGCCGGCCTCCTGCAGGGCTATCTTGAAGGCCGGGCGGTTCTCCAGGTCGTGGTAGCCCACGAGTTCGATGTTTTCCGCCGAGATCGCGGCGGGCGCGTTCGATACCGTCATCTCATCTCCATCCTTTTTATTAGATTAGGGAAAGAGTTCTCCTGTCTCAGGCTCGGCCTGTCCCAGGCTCGGCCTGTCTCAGGAAACGGCAGAGCCCTCGGGCTCCTCGTCCACCGGGTCGTCGAGATTGACCCGCTTTTTCTGGGTGGGGGCGTAGCCGCCCGTCTTCATCCTGGAGGCCGCCTCGAGACTTTCCCCGAGCGACTCGGGAACCCCGGCCGGATACACCTCATCCGGGCAGCGGCTGTCGGTCATGTAGGTGCACGGGCGGCACCTGACGCAGCGGACGATCTCCTCCCCCCGGTCCGCCATGGCCTTCGAGGCGTAGTCCGGGTCGGCGAGCATCGCCCGCCCGACGGCCACGATGTCGGCTCCGATATCCATATAGGCCTCGACCCGCCCCGGGTCGAAGCTGGCGCCGTTGGCGATGAGGGCGAGCCCCGTTTTATTCCCGAGCCGCTCGAAGGCCGGGTTATAGAATTCCGGCTCGACGGGCACCCCGTTTCGCGCGTTGCGCGAACAGTGAATGAGGTCAATATCGGCCTCCTCGAGCCCGGCCGCGAGAGCGAGCGTGTCCTCGACGGTGAAGCCGCCCTCCCAGGGCTCGAGCAGACAAGTCCGGTAGCTGATGACCATCTCATCGCCCGCGCCCTCGCGCACGGCGCGGGCCACCTCGAGCGGAAAGCGCATCCGGTTCTCGAGGCTGCCGCCCCACTCGTCCGTCCTCCGGTTCGAGACGGGCGAGAAAAACTGCTGGATCAGATACCAGGTCCCTCCGTGAATCTCGAGCATCTTTATCCCCGCCTCGCTGACTCGGCGCGCCGCCTCCCCGAAGGCGCGGACGGTCTCCTTCACCTCGCGGGTCGATAGCTCGCGGGGCATCTCGTCGCTCACGGGGTGTTTGATCGGCGAGGGCGCGGCGATGGGCATCCCCGTCACCGCGCTCAGGGCGGTGCGCCCGGCGTGGAATATCTGGGCCGCAAGGTGCGTCCCGGCGGCCTCCACCTCCCCGGCCAACCGCTTCAGGCCGGGAATCAGCGCGTCGTCATGGGAGCCCAGCTGGCAGGGAAACCCCTTGCCCTCCCGGTTGACGTAGGTGGCCTCGGTAAAACAGATCGCTGCCCCGCCCCTCGCCCGGGCGGTGTAGTGGGCGCGGCTCCACTCCGACGCGGCTCCGTCGTCCTCGGCGCGGGACGAAGTCATCGCCGACATCGCGATGCGGTGCTTGATCCGAAGGCCCCTGATCTCGATTGGCTCTTTGAATTTCACGCGCCGCCCCCCCTCGATTCACACAAGGGTTCATCTTCCGGCGAGGCGCTCTTTCACTTCGTCCGCGTCCGCCGCCCTGTTGTAGTCCCCTTCCATGTGGCCGTCCCCGACCGGGCTCTTGACGTGAAAAAAGACCGCCGGCCCTTCGAGGACATGGATGCCGTGCCGCGTGTTCCGGGGGATGTGCACCAGATCGCCCTTCCCGACGACGCGCACCTCCTCGCCGAGGATCATGTTGAATTTTCCTTCGGGCATGAGAATGAACTGCTCTTCGTTGGGATGAAAATGGGGTGGAGGTCCGCCGTCCACCTGATAGGTGATCATCGCCGCCTTCATCAACTCGCCGGCCGTCGTCTGCACCGCTCCGTCGCCCAGCGCCGTGGCTATCGTCTCCATCTCCGAAATCTTGCAAAAAGGCATCGCTTCGCCTCCCTTGGATTGGTTCGCATAAAGAATAAAAAATCCTGCTGTGGCTCGCCGCTTCGTGGAGATTCGCCGCTCCACAGGGCACGCCCCCCGCAGGGGTCGCCGCTAGTCCGCCCGGCGGTGAAGGGGGTTCATCTTCTTCGCCCGACCGCAGGTGAACACCGTGACGCCCATGGGATACTCATAGGGCCCGTGTGCGTTCCCGGCCCCGCCTCCGTATATGTAATCGCCCGCCTTGATGACCTTTCCGTCCACGTGCATCTCGCCCTCGAGGACATAGATGCAGTGATAATGGTCGTGCTCGTGGCGCGGCTCGACATAGCCCGGAGGAAAACGGACAAACTGCTCCGTCCGCTCCGAGACCTCGTCGTAGCCCTCGCGGATCCGCTTGATCTCCACCCCCTCGGGGAGCCCCAGGATCGTCGAGCCGTCCTCCCATTCTATCTCGTCCGTATCCACCGCGAAAAAACCGCCGACATATTCCACGGCCTGTCTCCTTCATGGATAAATCGGGAAAAATTCCTTCTAATACCCCTTGGTGAGATCCGAGCCCTTCTCGCCCCGCGGGTTACGGTGAATCTGGTTCATCTTCACGGCGCGGCTGCACGAGAACACCGTACAGCCGACGGGGTAGTGAAACGGGCCGTGCTGCTCGCCGGGGCCCCCGAAGACGAAATCGCCGGGCTTGAGTATTTTCCCGTGCACATGCATCTCGCCCTCGATCACGAGGGTGCTGTGAAGGTGATCGTGGATGTGAAGCGGCTCGGTGTAGCCGGGGGGGAATTTCACGAACTTGTCCACCCGCTCCGAGACATCGTCGTAGCCCTCGGCGACGATTTTCACCTCGACCCCGGGCGGCAGGCCGATGATGTTCTCGCCGTCCTCCCACTCAAGCTCGCCGGTGTGCACCGTCAAGAACTTTTCGGCTGGGTTCATGCAGCAACCTCCCTCAAAAAAACCGGCCTGGAAATAACCGGATTCAGATCAACGGCATGGCGCGGGCGCGAAGGGAGTTCATCATCACGCCCGAGTGCATGAAACTCGTCATATCACGGACAAACCGCTCCATCGGCGCCTCGGTCATGTAGCCCGCTCCGCCCCATACCTCCATCGAGCGGCGGGCGATTCGCTCGCAGGCTTCCGAGACAAAAACCCGCGTCAGGTAACTTTCACGAAGATCGGGCACCTCCCCGTTGAAACCGTCCTGATCGGCCGCCCAGGCCGCCGCCTGAAGGGCGCGCCGCGCGGCGGTCATCTCCATCAGGTTTTCCGCGAGCATGAAGCCGACCGTCTGGTGCTCGATGATGGGCTTTCCGCCCTGCACTCTTTCACGGGCGTGACCTGTTGCGTGCTCCGTCGCGCGCCGCGCGCACCCCAGGGCCGCCGAGGCCGGCAGCGCGAAAAACGACGGGACGGCCCTCGCCCATGCGCCGGACTCGCAGGGTATTTCGCTGCTGTCAGACACCCTCAGATCCTCGAACGCGAGAGCCACGTCCTGGCATGATCGCATCCCTATCGGGTCGTGGTGGCGCGAGACCCGGGGGCCGCCGCCCTCGGCGGCATCCACCAGAAAGGCCCGCCGCCCTTCCTCCCCAACGGAATCATCAGAATCACCGGAATCAACGGAGACCAGAATCCACCGCGCCGCCGCGCCGTTCATCACATGAGAGGCGAAACCGCTCAGCGCCCATCCACCCCCCTCGCGGGCGGCGCCCGCCGGAATATCTTCGTCCGCTTCTTCGGCATCGGGGGCATAGGGCATCCAGTTTTCGGCCGGGGGATTGGCGGAAAGCTCGGTCCGCGTCAGATGGGCGGCGTGGTCGGCGGCGAAGCGCGATGAAAAATCGGCGAATTGCGCCTCCCCGCAGATGCCGCCGAGGGCGCGGGAGACGCACCAATCCTGAGCGAAGGTCGAGGCGACGCCCAGGTCGCCCCAGCCGATCTCCTCTCCGACGAAACAGAGGGTGAGAAGGTCCGCGCCGCCGCCGCCACGCTCCTCGGGCAGAGCCAGGGTGCGGAGCCCGAGCCGGCTTCCCTTCTCTAAAAGCGCGGCCGGGAATCGAACAGCCGGGTCCTTCTGGCGATCGATATCTTCCACATCGGGCAGGATTTCCTGCCGCGCGAAGTCGTTCGCCATCCGCTGGAGTGCCAGGTGCGTCTCCTCGGGAGCAAAATCCATGCGCTTGGCCTCAATCGAAACGAAATCAAACGGGGTCGCCCTAGTCGATCAGCCCCACGCTCCGGAGATCGCCCTCGAGCTCTTTTTTCTCGTCCACCGTCAGGGGAATCATCGGCGCCCGGGTGGGACCCCCGGCCATGCCCATGAGGTCCATCCAGTCCTTCAGCGCCGCGATCGGGAAAGCGCCCTTCGACCACGGTCCCCAGAGCCATTTCTCGGCGGTGCGGCGGACCGGGTTCATCGACTCACGGGCGGTCCAGGCCTCCTCGAGATTTCCCTCGTCGATGAGGTCGGTGTATTTCTGCATGCCCAGGTTACCGGTTCGCTGAAGGAGGAACGGGTCGGGGCCGCTCATGAAGGTCTGCTGCTTGTGATAGGCGCGGTTGTAGAACCACTGGGTCTCCATCGGGTCGCTCACGACGACCTCATCGCCCACCGCCTCGCGCACTTCGTCGCAGTGATACTTCGGCTGGGCGTTCTTGATGCAGCAGATGTTCTCGTTGTCGCCGACGAGCTCGCGGACCAGCTGGGGCGAGAGGGAGTAGCCCGTCGCCCCCGTGTTGAAGAGGGAGACGCCCAGCTCCACGTTGTCGCAGACATATGTAAAGAAGGCCCGCACCCGCTCGGGGATGCCCTGGGCCCCGAGGTAGGGGTTGGCCAGAATCGCGTAGGTGGCGCCCGCCTCGGCGGCGGCGTTGGTGAGCTCGACGGCCTCCTTGGCCGAGGTGTGGCCCGTGTGGGCGATGATGGGCACGTCGCCCGCCTCGTCGCAGGCGATCTCCTGTCCGCGCAGGCGCTCTTCCTTGGTCATGCACCAGAACTCGCCGATCATTCCGCCGACGAAGAAGCCCTTGATGCCGAGGTCGTCGATGTAATGGCGAACGTCGGCGCGGAAGGCGTCCTCGTCGATATTGTCGCTCGCATCGAAGGGATAGGGGATCGCCGCCCAGAGTCCCTTCATGTTCTCTTTGCAGTAGGCCCGCGCGTCTGATTTATTGTAGGAAGCCATTGTCATTCTCCTTTTAAATGAGCAAAAATTGCGCGAAAAAAGTTTTGAGGTTTTTACCATTCATCCTCGCCGGGTGGCGCGAGGAAAGGCGCCGCCTTGAGTTTCACCGCTTCGTTCGTTCCGAACCCGTGAAGATAGCTGAGCACGTCGCGCCAGCATTTCTCGGGCGTGGGCCGGTCGTCGTGATAGGTGGCTCCCGTCCGGCCCCAGATATCCATCGCCATCCGGCAAACCTTGATGCCGGCCTCGGAGGCGAAGACCTTCGACATGAGGCGCCGCTTCGAGTCGTCCGTGGGGCGGTCGCCGTGCCAGGCGGCGGAGTAGAGTACCGTCCGCGCCGCCTCGATGAGCATGTACATCTCGGTCAAATCCATTTTAACCCATTGCTCGGAGAAAGCCCCCGTCTCGTGGGCCGCCGTGCGGGCGAGATCATAGGCCAGCCGCGAGGGGCCCATGACGGGAATCAGCGCGCCGCTCACCATCTTGCGGAGGATCGCCAACCCGCCGTTCCACTCCCCGAAAAGGTTGGCGGCGGGCACGCGGCAATCCTGAAGAACGAGCTCGCCGTTTTGAAGCAGCCGCCGCCCGAGCTTGCTGTGAGCCTCGCCGATGGTGAAGCCCTCGGTGTCGCGGGGGACGAGGAAGCAGGTGAGCCCCTCGCTCATCGGAAGCTCGGGCGCCGTCCGGGCGAAAATAAAATAATACTTGGCGAGTCCTCCGTTCGAGATGTAGTGCTTGGTTCCGTTCAAGACGTAGCTCTCTCCCTCCCGGCGAGCCGTCATCCGCGGGCCGGCATGGGGGGCGTCGTAGAGAAGAAAGGTGTCGGTCCCGCTCTGGGGCTCGGTCGTCGCCAGGGCGAGCAGCGCCCGGGGGTCGCTCATGAAGTCGCCCAGATAACTCTCCCGCTGGTCCTCGGTGGTCTCATCGGTCAGGAGGCGGGTGAATTTATAGGTCTGGTCCAGCGAGACGGCCACGCCCAGATCGCCGTAGGCAATCTCCTCGGTCACCATCGTCTGAAGGAGGTGGCGCGCCCCGAAGCCGCCTAATTTCTCGGGGACGGTCAGCGTCCTCAGGCCCGCCGCGTCGATTTTATCGGTGATATCCCAGGGATAGGCCTGGTCGGGGGGGTAGTTGCGGTCGCGCTCGGCGGCGATGGGCAGGATATCGCGCCGGGCAATTTCGCGGGCCCGTTGCACGATTTCGGCTTCCTCGGTCGATAAATCCGGCTGCACACTTGCCTCATTTCATTTATCAATATTCAGGCGCTTTTTTTCAGGCGCCTGTTTTCAAGAAAATCCCGGCGAAGGGGCTTTGTTCGGGAGAAATCAGGCTACGGCCCCGCCGCCGGGTTGTCAATGAAACCAGCCCGCCGAGGTTCACCCCCGCCCGGCGCCCTGCTAGGATGTCGCCGCTCACGAAAACACGGATAAAGGAAATAAAATGCGGCCTTTGCGCAGTTTACTGTTCAGCCCCGGCATCCGCCCCGAGATGATGGAAAAAGCCCCCCGCTCGGGGGCGGACGCCCTTATATTCGATCTGGAGGACTCAGTCCCCCGCAGCGGACGGCCCGAGGCTCGCGGCCACGTCGCCCAGGCGATCAGCCGCACCAAAACGCTCGGCCGCGAGGGAGCACCCCCGGTTTTTGTCCGGGTGAACCATCCCTCGACGGGGGAGATGGAAAAGGACCTGGAGGCCGTCGTTCCGGCCCGCCCCTACGGGGTGATTCTACCCAAGGTGGAGACGGCGGGAGACGTTGAGCGGCTGGACTCGGTTCTCTCCGCCATCGAGGCCAGCGCGGGAATCGCGCCGGGCGATATTGCCGTCGTTCCCCTGCTCGAGAGCTGCCGGGGCCTTCACTTCACCTACGAGATCGCCACCGCCTCCCCGAGGGTTCGGGCCATGGCCTTCTCGAGCGGCGAGGAGGGGGACTTCATGATGGACATCGGGGGCAGGTGGACGCCCGAGGGGGAGGCGTTCCTCTACCCGAGGAGCAAACTCGTCTGCGAGGCTCGGGTGGCGGGGATCAAATTTCCCCTCGACGGGGTTTTCATGAATTTGGGGGATGAGGCCGCACTCCTCCGGGAGTGCCGCCTCGCCCGGAACATGGGGTACACCGGCAAGATGGCCATCCATCCAAAGCAGGTCGCCGCCATTCACTCCGTCTTCACGCCCTCGGACGAGGAGATCGAGTACAACCGGGGGCTCATCGAGGCCTTCCGGCGGGCCGAGGCCGAGGGGAAAGCCGCCGTCGAGTTTCGCGGCATGATGGTGGACTACGCCAACCTCAAGCGGGCCGAGCAGATCCTCGCGCTCGCCGATTCCTTCTAGCCGGTTTCTATTGGACCGATTCTTATAAGAAAGGCGCTCTCCCAAGTGACCCCCTCACCTTCTCTTTTTCGCCTTTTGCGCCCCGCCTCGGTGTCCATCGTGGGACTCTCCGCCGATCAATCGAAACACGGCGGGCGCGTTCTCTCGTTCCTCCGGGCCGCCGGATTCGAAGGAACGATCTGGGGGGTGCATCCCCGGACACCCGCCGTCGAGGGAGTCGAAATGTTTCCCTCGCTGGAGGAGGTCCCCGCCTCGCCGGACGCCATCGTCCTCGCCGTTCCGCCGCCCTCGATTCCGGGAGTCCTCGAAGCCGCCGGAGAGAAAAAGGCGGGCGGCGCCATTATTTTCAGCGGCGGATTCGCCGAAACCGGGGCGGAAGGCGCGGCGCTTCAAGACCGCGTCCTGGATGTCGCCCGCGCCGGGGGGGTCCGGCTGCTCGGGCCCAACTCGGCGGGAATCATCCTCCCCGGCGCACGGACCATTCTGAGCTTCCTGACCTGCCTCGAGCGGCCGATGGCGGAAATCCGCCCGGGGCCCGTCGGGCTCGTCACCCAGAGCGGGGGAACGGGCAGCTTCATCCACAACCTCGCCGCCGACCGGGGGGGCGGCCTCGCCATTTCCGTTTCAACCGGCAACGAGGCCGACATCGAACTCGGCGAGGTGTTCGCCGCCCTGGTGGACGAGCCCGATGTCCGGGCCATCGCCCTTCTGCTCGAAACCGTGCGGGACGGCCCGCGATTCATCGCGGCGGCCCGGGCGGCCCGCGCGGCGGGTAAACCCGTCGTCGCCTGCAAGATCGGCCGCACGCGGGTCGGCCAGGAAATCATGCGGACGCACACCGGCGCCCTCGCCGGCCCCCTGCGCACTTTTGAGGCGGCGTTCGAATCCCTGGGCATCGCCTCCGTCCGGACCCCGGCCGAACTCCTCGATGTGGCCGAGGTCATGGCGCGCGCTCCCCTTCCCGGGGGAGAGGGCGTGGGGATTGTCACCCACTCGGGCGGCGCGGCGGTCATGCTGGCGGACCGGGCCGGGGAGCTGGGGCTATCGCTTCCCGGGCCCTCCCCCGATCTGAAAAGCCGCCTCGCCCCACTACTCCAGATGGGCGCCGCCGGAAACCCCGTCGATCTCGGGGGAATTGTCAGCAGGCCCGAGCGCTACGGAGAAGCGATCCGCCTTTTTCTAGGAGATCCCGCCTACGACCTCGTCATCCCGGTTTCGACGCCCCACCCCTCCGCCCACTCGGCGGGCCGAGCGCGGGAGTTGACCCGAATATCGAGAGGGGCGAGAGAGCCGCTCCCGAACCTCTGGCTGGCCGGGAAGCTCGGGCGGGCGGGGCTCGAAATTCTGCGCGAGGAAGACGCGCCAGTCGCTGAAAACGCCGAGAGTTTACTGCTGGCGGTGAAGGGACTCGTCCGGCTGGGCGTCATGAAACGCGCCGAAAGCGCGGATGCCTCAAGCGTAGAAGCTCCGGCCCCGGACGCGGGAATGATGAAACGGCTGCGCAAGCGGCGGGCCGAGGGAAATCTCAACCTCTCCGAGGCTGAGAGCAAGGTGCTTCTCGGAGAATTGGGGATTCCAGTAGTCACCGGCGAGGCGGCGGCCTCGCCGATTGAGGCCGCCCGCGCCGCCGCGCGAATCGGGTATCCCGTCGTCCTCAAGGCGATCTCGGCCAATCTCCCGCACAAAAGCGAAGCCGGCGGGTTGCGGCTGAACCTTCGGAGCGAGGACGAGCTTCGGCGGGCCTGGGAGGAGATGATGAGCGGCCTCGACGCGAACGAGCCCGGCGTTTCGGTCGAGGGGTGGCTGGTCGAGGAGTTCGCGCCGGGGACCGAGATGATAATTGGCAGTGTGCGCGACGCCACCTTCGGCCCCATGGTGCTCGCCGGGGCGGGAGGCGTCCTCGCCGAGGCGCTTGATGATGTGGCCCTCGCCATGGCACCGGCCACCGAGGCCGACGCGGCCCGGATGATAGCCTCGCTTCGCGGAAGGCGGCTCCTCCGGGGGTTCCGGGGGGCCCCGCCGGCGGACGAGGGGGCCCTCGCCGCGCTCATCGCCCGCCTCTCTCGGGCCGCCGCCGCCTATGGGGGGGATATCTCCGAGATCGATCTTAATCCGGTGACCTATTCGGGGGGGCGCTGGCTCGCGGCGGACGCCCTGATCAAACTGACGCCGATCAAATAGCGCTTTTATTATCAATTATTTATGCGCTTTAAAGGGAAACCGTATGAGGGAATCTGCGGCCGCCCGTCCGCCCGGTGAATCTGGCGCGTAAGGGCCAAATTCAATACAATGGGCGGCAAGCTATGGAGAAGTTCCAGTAATCTCGAACGCGCCCTCAAGAGGAAAACGGAGGGTACCCGATGAGCCCCGAAGGCGAATTATCCGAGAAGGACCAAAAGCGGAACCTCACCCTCGACGTTCTCTCCTCGAAGCTGAGGCAGCACTACGAATTCTTCGCCAGCCTGAGCAAAGAGGAACTGCTCGATTTTCTCCGCTCCTGCGACAGCCAGGATTTCCAGTCCGGGGAGATTATTTTCGAGGAGGGCGAGCTGGACGCCGCCTGGTTCATCGTCATCTCGGGGCGGGTGCTCATCCACCGCTAGGAGAAGACGATGGGCTACATCGGCGAGGGGCAATGCTTCGGAGAGGTCGGCCTCCTGAAAGACGCCCCCCACTCGGCCTCGGCGAGGGCCGAGACCGACACCATCCTTTTGTCCATCCAGCGGACCATTCTCAGCGATAACATGCCGGCCCTCGGCTACAAGGTCCTCGAATTCATCGCCAGCCAGCTGGCCGACAAACTCGCCAAGGCCAACCTCCAGATCGAAAACATGGGCACCGAGGAGTAAACGCCTTATTTGAGGAAAGTCCCGCGCCGCGCTAGAATCCCCTCGGACCAGCCACCTGAAGCATTCATCCACCCTCGCACCCTGCGGGCCGCGCCCTGCCGTGCGCGAAAAAATTCATGGGCGAGCCGAAGGAATTCATGATCAAAAAAACATCGCGCAAAAAATCACGGAGCGCCGCCGCCTTCCTCGGGTACCGCCGCCCCTCGGGCCCCCCCGGCGCGCGGAACCACCTCGCCGCCGTCAGCGTCATGGACAACACGAACCCGCTCGTGCGCCGCATCGGCTCGCTCCGTCGGGACGTCCTGGCGCTCAACACCACCTTCGGGCGCAATCTCATGGCAGATGATGAGACTCAGCATTTTCGCGTCATGGGCCACCTGGCGGGCCACCCCAACGTGGGCGCGGCCCTCATCGTGGGTCTCGAGCCCGAGAGCGCGGCGAAAATGGCTGAGACGGCGGCCAAGGCCTCCCCCTGGATGCCGATCGAGATCGTCACCGTCCAGGAGTCGGGCGGCACCCTCAAGACGACCGACCGGGCGCTCGAGGCGGCGGCCCGGCTGTCGGATCACCTGGCCTCGGCGCTCCGCGTGGAGTGCCCGCTGGGCGAGATCACCCTCGGCGCCGAGTGCGGAGGGTCGGACACCACGAACGGGCTGGTCTCCAACCCCGTCACGGGGATGCTGGCCGACAGACTCGTCGCCCGGGGGGGCGCGGTTATTTTCTCCGAGACGCTCGAGATCGTCGGGGCCGAACATCTGCTCGCCCGCCGCGCTGGGGACGCGAAAACCCGTCGCCGGCTGCTGGCGGGCGTGCGGCGCGCCCTCGACTATGCCGCCGGTGCGGGGGTGGACCTTATCGGCTGCAACCCGTCGGCAGACAATATCAAGGGCGGCATCTCCTCCACCGAGGAAAAAAGCCTCGGCGCCGTGAAAAAAGGCGGCAGCGGCCCCATCAACGAGGTCGTCGGCGTCGGCGAGCGCCCCTCCCGTCGGGGTACGATCTTCGCCGACGCGCCCTGCGGCGGGGTGGAGAACCTCACCTCGCTCTCGGCGAGCGGGGCCCAGGCGATCATCTTTTCCACCGGAATCGGAAACCCCATCGGACACCCCGTCTCCCCGACGATTCACGTCACCGGCAACCCGAAGACCGCCGCCCGCATGGCCGAGAACATCGACCTGGACCTGAGTGCGGTGATTTCGGGCGGCATGGGGTTTGAGGAGGCGGCGGACCGCCTCGAGGCGGAGTTGATCGATGTTATGAGCGGAAAGCCGACCTGCGCGGAGGCCCTCGGCGAGACCGAAATCACCGTCAGCCGCGCGGGGCTGAATCTATAGGACTTCACTTATTCAAAGAGAGAACACTCAAAGGGAGAATCGTTCATGGCCCAGGAAATCGCTCCCGTCCCGGTGGACGGAGACTACGTCGTCAATCTGGCCCGGGAGCTGATCCGAATCCCGGCGGAGAACCCGCCCGGCGATTGCTCGGAGATCGCCGGCCGGATTTTGTCCGAACTCAAAACGCTCGGCGTGGATCGGATCGAGACCCACGAATTCAAAAGCGGGATGCCGAACTTCGTCATCCAGACCGGGGAGGAGGGAGCGGGCGACCACTTCGTCATCGGCGGCCATATGGACACCGTTCCCGTCCACCCCGAGGAGGTGGAGGCCTGGGAGGTCCCGCCCTTCAGCGGCGAGCTTCGCGGCGATGAAATCTGGGGACGCGGCGCGGCGGACATGAAGGGCGCGCTCGCCTCGACGCTCGGGGCCTTCAAGGCGCTGCGCGACGGGGGAGTCAATATCCCCGGCAAGTTGACCTGGGTCCTTCTCTCCGACGGCGAGCACGGAGACCAGAACGGCGCGGCCACCCTCGCCGAGCGGGGCATCCTCAAGGAGATCGGCGGCGATATGGTCCTCTACACCGAATCGACCTCGAACAACATCATTCGCTCCTTCAAGGGCCGGATATTCTTCGAGGTCAAGGTGCGGGGGCGCTCGGTCCACGTCAGCGTCCCCGACAAGGGAATCAACGCCATCGAAAAAATGTCGCGGATCGTCGAGACCTTCAAGGCGGATCTTCTGGGCACGGAGCCCCACCCCTTCCTCGGGCCGTGCACCCTGACCTTCTCGACGATTCAGGGCGGCTCGGCGGTGAACGTCGTGGGCGGGCGGTGCGCCGCGACTTTCGATGTCCGGATGATCCCCGGACAAACCTCCGCCGGCGTGCGCGACATGCTTCGGGGGGTTCTGGAAAACATGAAAAAAGACGACCCGGAGCTGGACGCCTCCCTCGACATCATTCCCAGCGGGGCGCGGGAGGTGACCGAAATCGCCGGGGACGAGCCCGTGGTCCGCCTGATGGAAAAGGTGGTGCCCGCCGTGCGGGGGAGGCCGAACGAGTTCCTGCCCGGAATCGAGTCGCCGGGGGCGCTGCGCCTGTTCATCGACAACGGGGTTCCGGGAATCTTCTTCGGGCCGGGCGGGTTCATCTCGGAGGCCCACCTACCCAACGAGCGGGTGCCCGCCCGGAACCTCATCGACGCGGCCGGGATGTTCGCCACCGCCGCGCGGGCCGTCACCGGCCGGGAGGCGTACTAGGACGCGAGGCGTACTAGGACGCCTCATTACTCAGGGCCGGCGGGGGCGCCATCGTGAACACTTTTTCCGGGCGAATTTTATAGAGCACGCGCACCTGGCCGGGCTGGCGGTTCTGATAGGTCTCGGTGCCGAGGTATTTCCTTGCCAGCGCGTCGATGTGGGCCTCGGCCCCCTCCTCGGTAATCTCCACGACCGTCCCCTTGATCCCCAGCCAGCAGAACGGGTCTTCCGGATCGACGATGGCGGCGGCGACGGCGGGCCGGGAGCGCATCACCTTGTCCTTGAGGCGGCCCCTGGCCGAATTGATCCGGATCAAATCGCCCTCGGTGTCGAACCATACGGGCGAGACCTGCGGGGTGCCGTCCTTCAGGACGAGCGCCAGATGGAGCAGCGCCTTGCTCTCGAGAATATGGGCGTGACTATCGGGGACCTGGGCTGCGGATTCCGGCATGTCGTATCTCCCTTTCCGGGAAATGAAAAATGGCAAAAGAAATAACGCGGGACGAAACGCTCAACCCCGCAAAGCGGGCGCATGACCTCGATCACCTTGCCGGTCCGGCCGCCGCCGCTATGAATTACCGATGGGTAGCTATAAGTAAAATGTGATATATCCGATGGATCGTCAAGACGCGCGCCCGGGCTACTCTATCGGCCGGCGCCGTTTCACCTCTCGCACGGGACCCGGTCGCATGAGATCCGGATGAATCTTCTTCTCGTATTCCTGGCGGCCTTCGTCGGTTCGGGCCTGAAGGCCATCGGCGGCTTTGGCTTCGCTACGCTGACCACCCCCGCGGTGGCGATCTTCTGGAGCGTTCCGACCGCGATCGCGGTGATTTCGGTTCCCACCCTGCTGACCAGCCTTCTCAACGGCTGGCGCACGCGCTCGGCGGCCGCGGAGGGGCTGGTGCCGTTCGCTCCCTTCTTCCTCGCCGGGCTGGCCGGCCTGGCCCTTGGCCTGACCGTCCTTTTCAACGCCGACGCCCGGCTCATGAAATTTTTCCTGGGCGCGTTCCTGATCGGTCAGGTCCTCTGGCAGTGGACCCACCCGGAGAGCGCGAAGCCGCCCGGGGCCTCCCCTCTCCGGGGAATCGGGATGGGTCTTCTCGCGGGCGTCATGCTCGGCACCGTCGGCATGCCCTCGCACGGCATCGCCGCCTATCTGACAGGCCTGAATCTTTCAAAAACCCGCTACCTTTTCGTTCTGAGCGCCGCCCAGGTGATCCTCCGCGCGGCGGTCATCGCATCGCTCCTCGCGGCGGGGACCTTCTCCAGGGACTCGCTCCTTCTGATTGCGGCCGTCACCATTCCGGTGTTTTCGGGCTTTTTCGTGGGCACCCTCCTCTTCGCCCGGCTGCCGGAGCGGGCGTTTTTCAGGGCGGTGACGGCGGCGCTTCTGGCGATGGCGGTCTCTCTCGTCGCCGCCAATTGGAGCGTACTTTTGGCTTCTTAGGGCCTAGACAGCCCAAATTGACGCGGCCTTTCCCTTTGAAGTAACTTAAGGGCCATCCATATGACATCCCACCATTGGGCCGGAGCGAAAGCGTTCAGCTTTTTTATGCCGCAAGGGGAAGGGTTATGCCTGCGAAAGTCAGCATCAAGAATCTCACGATGGACTACATGCTCAAGGACAGTGTGGTCACCGCCTTGAAGGACATCAACCTGGATATCAAGGACGGTGAGTTTTTATGCGTGGTGGGCCTATCGGGCTGCGGAAAAACGACCCTGCTCAATATTCTCGGCGGCTTTTTCCCGCACACGGAGGGGGAAATCCTCCTGGACGGAAAGCCCATCACCGATGCCGTGCGGATGAACCGCGGCGTCGTTTTTCAGGAGTACGCCCTTTTCCCCTGGCGCACCGCCCTCAAAAACGTCGAGTTCGGCCTCGAGATGAAGGGGATGGAACCCAAGCTGCGCGAGGAGACCGCGAAGAAGTACATCGAACTCGTTCACCTCGAGAAATTCGCGCATCTTTATCCGCACAACCTCTCGGGCGGGATGAAGCAGCGTGTGGCCGTGGCGCGGGCCTACGCCTATGAGCCCGAGTTTTTGCTGATGGACGAGCCCTTCGGCGCCCTCGACGCACAGACGCGGGAAAATCTCCAGGAGATGACCATCGAGGTGTGGCAGCAGACGCACAAAACCATCTTCTACGTGACGCACAATCTGGGCGAGGCCGTCTATCTGGCCGACCGGATCATCGTCCTCGCCGGGCAGCCAGGCGTCATCCACAAGGAAATCCGGGTGGACCTGCCCCGGCCCCGCGATCCGTTCGACCCGAAGGTGATCGAACTGGAGCGCCAGACCACCGAGGCCGTCCGGGGAAATTAATCGATTGCGGGTCCACTGAAGAATAAAAAAAAAAGCCGGCCCTTCGGAGCCGGCTTTTTAGTCTTATCCGCCGCTAGCCGGCGCCGGTGCCGCCGCCGACTTCTTCCATCATGCCCCATTTCACGACGGTGACTTTTTCGAGCTTCTCGAAGATGAACTTTTCCATCATGAAACCGACCAAGGCGATGCAGGCGATGCCCACCAACATGAAGGCCGTATCCAGGTCCTCACGGCTGTCGAAAATCGAGTAGCCCAGGCCCCAGTCGCTGGCCGCGACCATCTCGCCCGCGATGCCGGCCCGCCAGGCGCGCGCCAGGCCGATGCGGATTCCGGAGAGAATGAACGGCAGAGCGCCGGGAAATATCACCTTCCAGAACAGCGTCATGCCCCGGGCATCCATCGATCGCGCCGCCCGTATCCAAATGGGATTCACCGTTTTCACGCCCGTCCACGTCGAAGAGATAGCCGGGAGCGCGGCCGCGAAGGCCGTGATGAAAATCATGGTGGTATTTCCGAGGCCAAACCAGAGCACCAGAATCGGGCTCCAGGCCAGCGCCGGGATCGGGAGGAGCATGCTCAGTATCGGAACCATCAATCTTTCGAACCAGGCGACCCGCCCCATCGCGATGCCGATGGAAATCCCGGCCACGGTCGCAATCGCCATCCCGACCATGATCCGCCAGGCCGTATGGTAGATGTGGACACACAAGATACAGGCCGGCGCATCCTCGAACTTGACGAAAATCACCTCGTAGGCCCGGTAAACAATGGGACCCACCCGTGGAAACAAGGCGGGCTCAGCGACGTACATTGCGATGAGCTCCCAGCCCGCGATTAGCAGGATAAAACTCGGTACATTGTCGAAAATCCATTTGACCGTCTTTTCCTTGGTGGATAATTCAACTGGAAGCTTCACTTCATCGTGTGTGGCTACTGCCATCGGAATTCTCCTTCCGCTATTTATCCCCATTCCACGGAAAAGGGGACCTCTGTGTACCGGAAAAATTTTGCTCCGAACAACATATCACACCCGCAAGCAGTCACTGGAGCGGGGGATGCGCTGTGCTCGCCTCCCGCCTAGTTCCGGGCGCGGGCCGATTTCTTTTTCGGGGCGGCCTTCTTTTTCACGCTCTTTCGGGCCGTTTTTTTCTTTTGCCCGGGCAAAGGCTTGGACTTGAGAGACTTGCCCGAACTCTTTAAATCGACGGCGATTTTTTCGTATTTCGCGGCGACTTTTTTCCTCGCCCCCTTGCCGAGATAGGCGCCCACGACGCTGTCGTCGTCGGGATCGCCCTCGATTCCCCATGCGGTGTCCTTGGCCACGATGAAAATAACATCCTCATCGTCGGTGGCCACCATACTGTGGAGCGCGTTCGCGGGGATGTGGATGATCCCGCCCGTCTTCACGGTCTTGCGCTTGCCTTCGATCATGGCCTTGAGGGTGCCCTTGTGCACGAGGATGAACTGCTCGTTCGCATGGCGGTGGGGGCGGCTGCCCGTCCCGGCGGGTTTGTCGATGATGCCGAAAAGCATCCGCTCGCCGGTGGCCCAAACGCCCTCGGAGGTGCTGTAGGTCGCCCCGGCCAGGGCGCGCTTCATCTTCTTCGGATCATAGAAAGGCATGTTGATCTCCATTCATGAAGGCACCCCTCTCACGGGGGGTCCCCTCCGGTTATCTCCTGCGCGTCAAGAGGAGTTAAATTTTCTTCGTTTTGGTGGCGATGGCGAATCCCTTGTTCCCCACCTCCACCGGCCCGCTGCACCGGCTAAAAAACAGAATTCCATCCGAAGGACTCCTCAGCTCCTCGGTCACCTCCAGCGTATATGGGTCGAGCATCTCCCCAAGGAGCTGCCCCTTTCTCACCCGCCCACCGATATCGGCGAAGCGGGTTTTCCGGGAGAGCAGATAGCCCCCCGCCGAGGGGTTCACCTCGGCCCGGTGGGAAACGTCGAAATACGTCAGCCGCGAGCGCCGCTCCCGCCCGGCCAGCATCCCCAGGTGAACCATCAGGTTCCAGAGCCCCTCCTCGAGGCATCGGCGGTAGAGCGCCTCCTCGGCCTCGGGCAGGTAGGCTCCGCCGATCTCAACGCTGATGGCGGGAATCCCCCGGGAGAGCGCGTAGCCCGGCGCGCTCGCCTTTGAGAGCGGAACGCCGTGGACCAGCCCCGCCCCGCCCCTCGCGAACGCAAGGGCCATGGTGCGGGCCTTTTTTCCCGCCGAGCCCTTGACCTCCGGGTCTTTGACCCCCGGGTCCATGTCCACCCGGTTCTGAATCCGCCCGGCCCGGCCGCCCGAGTGGAACTCCGCGAAAAAATCCGCGTTATCGATCAGCGCCTCCCGGATTTTGGCGGCGTAGCGCTGCGTCAGCGTCCCCTTCGGGTTTCCGGGAAAAGCGCCCCAGAGGTTCGTCTGCTCGTGCTGGTCGGGGGACTGCCGGGAGAAATCCGCGAAAGCGAACGGATTCGCCACCGGGATCATCAGCAGCGTTCCGCGAAATTTCTCAGCGTCGATTTTTTTCAGCACATTATGGAGGGCACGGACCGGCTGGGGCTCGTCCCCGTGCACGCAGGCCTGGACGGCGAGCACCGGCCCGGAGGATGCGCCCCGGACGCAATGAAGGGGCAGCGCCGTCTCCCCGCCCCCCAGCATCCCGGCGATGGGCAAGGGAATATATCCCTTGAACCCCGGCTCAATTTCCCCGCCATCTATTAATAAAGATTCGCGTTTCGGTGGATTAATCCGGCGCATGCCATATCCCTAATCAACCACGGCGGGGGGGAGATGCCGCTCGCATCCCCTGCCCCGCCGCGGGATATCCTCAAAACCAATTTCCGGCGAATCAACTTAAAAAACTAGTTGGCCGGTTCCTTCCAGCCTTCCGCCTTTATGGCTTCCTTCACCATGGTCAGGTCCATGCCGTCCTTGCGAAGGTCGACGGTCCGCTTGGCCTTTCTCAGCTTGAGCAGAACGCCCCCCATGAAGTCAAACCACTTGTAATCTTTTTCGCTGGGAAGAAGCCTTATATCCAGATCGTTCACCGAGGCCGTTACGACGCCCAGGGACATCTTCGCGCCCTTGGACCGCAGGTGGGAACGGTAAACCTTGGCGAATTTCGCGCGGTCCGTCTGATGCAGCTTCAAGCCGCGAATGAAGCCTCGGAGAAACTGAACATACTGGGCACGCTTGGCTTTCAGGGTTTTTCCGTTGCCCATGATGATCCAGAGATTGTTCGCGTACTTGCAGAAGGTTTCCACCGAGCGCGCGATTCCCATTTCGATTGCGATGGCCGCCTGGGGGTTGTTCAGGCCGATCATATCGACCGTCTTCGATTTCAGGGCGGCGATACGGGTGTCGTTGTTCATGTTGATAACCGTGTAGTCTTTCGTCGTCATTCCGTACTTGGGAAGGACGAAATTCTTGAAGGTGAAGTATGTCCCGGTCGCTTTTCCGATGCCAAGTTTTTTGCCCTTCAGGCCCGCCACGGATTTGATGGGAGAGTTTGGTTCAACGAGCAGGCGGTTCGCCTTGCACCAGTAATTGGCGTTGGCGATTCCCTTGATATTGGCTTGCTTCGAAATCGCGGAATAAAACGCCCGGTCCGCGGCGCCGCCAACGTCGAGTGCGTTGGCCAGAACCGCCTGGCGCATCAATTTTCCCTGGGCGAACTGTTTGATGGAGTATTTTCCCTTGCCCAATGTATCGTTGAAATAGCCCATCTTGTGGGCGACGACGGTGATGGCGCCCATGACGGAGCGATGGTGGCCGATGCGGAACTTCGCGGCCATGGCCGCCGGCGAAGCGGCGATTGTAGCGATGAGGGCAAGGGCCGCTATCGCCATGATCTTCTTGTACATGGTCATTACCTCCGGTGAAACTGAGAAAAATTTCCAGTCCACAGGCCAATCGAAAAAAACCTATCCGCTTGGAGCCGCAAACGGATAAGGGCGCTACACTTACATCCGACAAACATTATCGATTCCGGGTATGGAAAAAAAAAGCGCCCCCTCTCCGGACATTAAAAAGACCGCGCACTCCGACGGACGCGCTCTTCACCCTCTAAATTCAAAAAATGATATAGTAAACTTAACATTCAACTGTACAACATTCAAGATTTTTCATTTATTCCCTCTGTTTCCGGGGGTTGGAGGGCGCCGGCGCCTTTCACCGGAGGACGATTTAAAATGCCTTTTTACCGTTTCGAGGAATTCGGCGAGGAAAAACTCACCCCCCATCTCTCGTCCGCGCGGGGACCCATCATCGAGGGCGATTACATCTACTTTTGCCTGGTCTCGAAGGACCCGGGCACCGGGTCCAAACTTCACTATCATCCGAACGAGCTCATGATTTTTCCGGTGGCCGGAAAGATTCACTCCCTCGTCGGCAAGGACCGGCGCATCGTCGCGCCCGGAACCTTCATCCACATCCCGCCCTACGCGCGCCATCAGATGCTCGCCACCGAGGACGGACAGATAGACTATCTGTACGTCAAGGACCGCAGCTGGACCGTCGTCGGCATCGCCCAGGACGAGGCCGTCCCCGACGCGGCCCCCACGGTCGAGGCCGTCAACAAGGAATTCGACGCGGGAAACTACCCCGGCCAGGAAAAAGAGCCCGAAAAGTCCGAGGCCATCGTCGAGGGCCTCCGCAACTCCTACCATCCCATCATCGACTCCCTCGACGCCCCGCCGTTTTCGACGCTCAACTATAAATGGGTGGAGGGCGAGCGGCTGACCTTCGGCTTCTTCGACCTGCCCGAGGCCTACGAGGAGCCCTCCGGCGAGAACGCGCACGAACAGTTCATCTACATTATTAAAGGAGTGGTGGACGCCCGGGTGGACGGCGAGCGCGAGACCGTGACCGCCGGCGGGGTGATTCACATCCCCAAGGGCTCGAAACGGAGCGTCTCGACCGCGAAGGGAAAGTTCGCCCGCTACGCGACGGTGCGCGCCTCCAAGAATCTAGAGGACCTGCTCGCCAAGAGCTAGGCTGACCTCCCCCCATTTGTAGTACCACTAGTTACGAGGGTTCTGGAACCATGGACGACGGGCGAAGCAGAGCGAAGCCCGGAGGCCATGGTTCTTTCGTTTCAGGTGCTGGGGGCCGATAGCCCAGTGAACCGTGCGGCCTGATCCTATTGTAGATATGCCGCCAGCGCTCCACCAGCACTTTTGCTTCGTGTAGGGTATCGAATCTCTCTAGATTTAAGAGTTCATCCCGCATCCCTGCTCTGAGACCTCAATGCGCTCGCAGGCCACAGGTACGCTTTGTCCTTGAGATAACAGGATCTCGGCCTCTCTCAGCTTGGATATGATCTGCTCAGGTGTATGTCGCTTCTTGCTCATCTACATCCCCCCAAATTGGGCGGTCACACCGAAAGAGTATCTAAAATCCTCTCATTCAGCATGGACCGGTTTGGAGG
>PVBE012615555.1_pt1 | contig 58087 bp, 49 predicted proteins | sample 1631181 | NCBI WGS metagenome assembly PVBE01 (sample SAMN08397723, study PRJNA350692) | Marine metagenome, whole genome shotgun sequencing project. | isolation source: water | place: Pacific Ocean | collected 2012-04
ATACAAGCGCAATTAGTGCTATATTCGGATGCCCTGATGCCTGCCTATGTAGAAATAGTTCGGAAAGAAGGCGTAATTATAATAACAACCGATAAACTTTCTCTCAGCAACAAGGCCTTTATCAATGTGTCGGCAGTAGATATCAAGACTCATAGAACAAAGACTCTGGTGGTCCTCATAACAGGCTGGGGTAGAGAGTTGAGTCTCAAGCGGATTAGGGAAAGGGGTATGGACTTTCTATTGGCAAAACCATTTCGTCTGACCGACGTATCGAATACCGTCGCAGAAGCTATTTGCTCAATTACCCACTAGTTCCTTTCAGCGTTTAGAGGTTGGGCACAACTCACCCCCTCCTCTCTAGAACTGGTAGCGCACCGGCATGCTCTTGAGACCACCAACAAAAATCGCCTGAACCCAGTCAGGATCCTCGGCAAACTCGATACTTTTCAGGCGAGGTATCAGTTCGCGAAAAAACATCTCGGTTTCCAGAATAGCCAGGTGCTGCCCCAGGCACATGTGTCCACCATATCCAAATGCAAGCTGATTTCTGTTGTCTCGTTCAATATCAAATACATCGGGGTTCTCAATGGCCGTGGAATCCCTGTTAGCAGCCGGGTACCAGAGGCACAGGCTCTCACCCGCCTTAATAGATTGCCCCTGGAACATTTCGTCCTGGGTAGTCGTTCGCATCATGTGCCGCACGGGTGCCGTGTAGCGAATCATCTCCCGCGCCGCACTCTTGTAAAGGTCAGGGTTACTGCGCAATTTATCCAGTTGATCCGGGTGTTCGATTAGCGCCTTTAGCCCTCCCCCTACCGTGGCGGAAGTCGTATCGTGTCCCGCTGTGGCGGCGATGATAAAATAGCTGATCTGGTCCAGTTGCTCCATCGGCTCGCCATCTACCAGAGAGTTCGCTAGTACAGTTGCCAGGTCATCCCGGGGGTTCGCCTTTCGTTCTTCCACCAGTGCCGTAAAGTAGGTAAAAAAATCCATCAGGACCCCAAGGCCATCACCCGTCTCATCACCACGGGACTGACTGGGATCCGCGCCCCCAAAAAGTTCCTGGGTCAGTTTCAGCATCATGGGCTCTTCTTCGGGAGCCACACCGATAATGGACATGATGACCCGCAGTGGATAAAGCAGGGAAATTTCCTTAACAAAATCGCACTCGCCCCCCAGGCTTTCCATCTTATCGACATATTTCTTGGCGATAGCCTCTATGTCGCCGGAAAGCTCGCCTATGGCGGCTGGCTTAAACCAATCTCGAGTCACCCCGCGAAGTTTTTTGTGTTTGGGTGCATCCATGTGGATAAGCGTTTCCAGCCCATTTCGGGTGCCGAACTGTTCAAGCAGCGCTTTTTCAAATTCCCTCTGTACCAGTACGGTGCGAGGATTGTTGAGAAAGCGACTATTATTTTGCGATATGAACTTGATGTCCTCGTGACGAGTAAGGGCCCAGAAGGGCTCATAATCCGGGTGCTCCACATAGCTGACCGGATCTGTTTCACGCAGGTGTTCAAAGAGACTGTACATGCTCACCTCATCGCCCATAACGACCGGGTCTAACAGGTCCAGGTTTCGATTCATCTGTGTTTCTCCATACAGGGATAATTAATTGGAGACATGGCAGCCATGCTCAAAGATTTCTGGATTGTGAACTAAGACACAACTAACTCAAAGTCAAACTTTCCAGTACCGCATTCAGGACAGGTCCAGTCATCCGGGATATCTGCCCATTTAGTTCCCGGCGGGATTCCTTCGTCAGGCAAACCTGCTGCCTCACTATAGATAATCCCACATGTCATACATTCATACTGTTCCAAATTATCTTCACTCATACAATCTAGCAGCTCCTCTCGTCTTGGCTAGTTCCTTCCTATCCGGACACCTGTGGCGGCAGAAATTGGCTGGTATTGGCAGTTACTCCACCATCAACTGGAATGACGGCTCCATTTACAAACGATGCCTCATCCGAGACCAGGAAATTTATCACATTAGCGACTTCCCCCGCCTCCCCCCAGTGCCCGAGCGGAATATGCGATCTCAGACCTTCTCGTATTTCATCAATTTCATTAATCGCTGCGGTCATGCCAGTCTTGATCGGTCCCGGACAAACAGCGTTGACACGAATACCATACTGCGCAAGGTCGATGGATACAGCCCGGACCAGGTTTATGACACCACCCTTCGCCGCATTGTATGGCCACATCATGGTATCGCCACGGATGCCCGATACAGAAGCAGTAACGGCGATGGCACCACGCGTCTTCTTGAGTTTAGGCAGTGCCGCACGAATGCCAACCAATACGGCGCGCAGGTTAACGTCGATTATTCGATCGAATTGTTCCAGGGGAAATTCACCAATATCACCGCTACCGGGCAGACCCGCGTTCAATACCAGTGCATCTACGGACCCAAACTGCGCCGTCGCAGCCTGAACCATGGATGCATTGACCTCCTGGCTGGTAATATCGCCACTGATCGCGACAGCTCTATCGTGACCATCCGTCCAGGTCAGCTTCTCCGCATCAAGGTCGACGGCAACGACAGAGCCGCCAGCAGCCAGAAACTGCTCTGCAGTAGCACGCCCAATCCCGGATGCAGCACCAGTTACCACACCAACCTTGCCGACAAACCTTTCTGTATCCACCGCGCATACCTCCTTCAAGTGTTTCAGTTGCTGATCATACTATGCCTGGGTTGGAACAGGACAGACTACAACGCTGGAACAGATTGCACGTTTTGTTTATATTCTGCCACGCCACATTCATAGACCATCAAAACATGCACCTTCAAAACATTGACCGTCGAAAGTGACTGGTCGAAAGCCAGGGGTCTGAAATAGTTGGCAAGCCGAATTAATAAAAGGAGACAGGAAAATGCCCATTACCATGCAGGATGTAGAACGAACGTTGAGCCAGGAACCAGTAGAAATGGCAGGCGGTTATACGGACAGGGATTCGCTGCTATATGCAGTGGCGATTGGTATGGGCCGGAACCCGATGGATGCTCACGAACTTGAATATGTCTGCGAAACGTTGGGCGACCGGGTCGTTCCCACCGCTGCAACCGTCTTATCATCAACCACCGAGCCGGCGCCTATTGATCCGGACCACATCATGCTCAAGATGAATTTTGCCTTGATGCTGCATGGCGAACAGCGGCTGCAGATTCACAATCCACTGCCACCGGCGGCTGAAACACTGGTTTCGAATCGCACAACCGGGGTTTACGACAAGGGAGCTGACAAGGGCGCCCTGCTCACCAGCGAGACCGCGGTTAAACTTACCGACGGCTCCCCACTCTACACCCTTGGCACGACAATGTTTTTCCGTGGTGATGGTGGTTTTGGTGGCACATCGGATGGCGCACCGGTTCCCCATGCACTACCAGAACGTGAGCCAGATGCTGTTTGTGAAATGCCCGGTCGGCGTGACCAGGCAATGATTTACGCGCTCTGCGGCGATCGCAACCCGCTGCACAGGGACCCAGGGATCGCTAAACAGGCCGGTTTTGATATCCCGATTCTTCACGGCCTCTGCTCCTACGGGATGGCGTGCCATGCCGTGCTCAAAACCATGCTGGACTATGATCAAACCCATATGAAGGGATTTGATGTCCGCTTCAGCACGCCTGTAATGCCCGGTGAAACCCAGGTGGTGGAAATGTGGAAGGATGACAATGTCATCAGCTTCAGGGTCAGGCTCAAAGAGCGTGACCTGATTTGCATCAACAATGGCAAGTGTACCATCAGCTAGATATCACAGGCCTGACAAGCGGAGCACAAGGGGGCCGGCCACGTTAATCGTGGCCGGCACCGTCAACCGGACGACTGAAGTTCACGCTTGAGTATCTTGCCTCCGGGATTTCGGGGTAACGGCTGGTTACGGAACTGCACAAATTTTGGTACCTTGAAGCCGGCAACTTGTTCCTGGCACAGCTGACGAATATCTTCTTCGCCTATTTCCGCCCCACTTCTCGGTACAATGATGGCCTGTACCTGCTCCCCGAATATCTCATCGGGAACTCCAATGACAGCCACCTCCCCGACAGATGGGTGCTGGCTTATCACTGCTTCGATTTCTGCGGGGTAGATATTTTCCTGGCCGCGGATGATCATGTCTTTTTCCCTTCCCGCTATGTGCAGCCTGCCCTCTTCGTCCCGGTAACCCATATCCCCTGTGTGATACCACCCTCCCCGCATGACCTCTTCGGTGGCGAGTTCGTTCTTCCAGTAACCACTGAAAATCTGGGCGTTTCTTATCAGTATCTGCCCAACCTCGTTGGCTGATAAATCGCTGTCATCCTCGTCGGCAATCCGCAGTTGGGTCGTGGCGTTGGGCATACCACATGAGGTTGGTCTTGCAAGTGCATCCACTTCGACGGTGCCACCATTGCACTCGGTCATACCGTATCCTTGAACCTGTGGAGCATGGGGAAGCGCTTCGCTGATTCGCTTGATAACTGCTGCCGGGGTGGATGACCCGCCATAGAAAACCGCCTGAATGGAGGATAGGTCATATTTTGAGAAATTCTCTGAAGCAACGGCAAGGGCCCAGATGGAACCCAGCGCGAAGAGGTTGGTCACCTTATGTTCCTGTACAGCCTCGAGCAGCTCCTCAATTTTCCAGTGCTTAAGAAATATGCACTTGGTTCCACTATAAAAACCACCAAGAAATGATTTGCAGCCACCCGTATAGTGCAAGGGGATGGGGATACACAAAACCTGCGAAGACTGGCCACCTGCTGCAGAAATTCTGGCCCTTAGAAAAGAATAAATTAGTGAGCGATGACTGTTAACCGCACCCTTGGCGCGACCGGTGGTGCCTGCAGTAAAGAAAATAAATGCCGGGTCTGTCTCTTCGACAAAACGATAAGGAGTGGCTTCGGGCACAGGTCCATTCGTCAGGGCAGAAAAAGGATACACGCCCTCGGGTGGGTCGTCCATGCTGGCAAAAATGGCTTTGAGAGAAGGGATTTCTCCCTTTATTGGCAATATCCGATCGAGAAGTTCGGCATCAAGCAGTATTATCTTTGGATCCGTTAGTTCCAGCTGGTACTGAAGTTCCTGCTTCAAGTACCGGATATTCATTGGACAGACGACGGCCCCAATCGCAAGCGCCGCCCAAACACTGATAGCAAAGGTCGGTTCAGTACCAAACAGAACCGCGACACGGTCACCCGCTTCCACTCCATATTGATTGCGCAGCACATGCGCAGCCTTGATAACCGAGTCGCCCAACGCACTAAATGAAACATGCTGCCCTTCGTAAACGATGGCCGTCTGGTCCGCATGGGTCTCGACCGCCCGTTGGAATACCTCGGCCAGGTTCCGAGGTCTTTCCGGGAACTCCTTTTCCAGGGGGTCAAAGACTTCTTTCTGAATGATTTGCTGCCAGTTCATGTCGCGCTACTTGTTGAGGAATTGAATACCGGTGGGTTTATAGCTCGTCTCCATGACAGACGCCAGGGATTGTACTAACAAACCAGCATTTTCGATCCTACCAAGACAGTTGAAACTGCACTATCTCAGCAGCCCTTCAGTTCCTTTCGCCACCAAATTCAGGTTCACGTTTCTCCATGAACGCCTGCGCTCCCTCATGCATGTTGCGGGGAACCAGGATACCTTGATGCTTCATTTCAAGGTCTAACTGGTCGCTGAACGTATTGTCATGGGCAACATCAATCGTCCGGCGAATTCGAGTCACCGTATCGGGTGAAGATCGTTTTAGAACAGCAGCAATACGCATAACTTCATCATCCAACTGACCGTCAGCAACGCTGCTCCAAATCAGACCCCACTCCTGTGCCTCTGCGGCACTGATGCGTTCGCCCAGTAGAGTAATCCCCAATGCACGGGCACGACCCACGCGCCGTGGGATACTCCAGGTCGAACCCAAATCCGGCACTATGCCGAGCTTGGGACTAAAGGTTGCCACAAAAAATGCCGACTCTGCGGCAATCGTAATGTCACATGCAAGGGCCAGTCCAAATCCGCCACCAGCGGAGGCTCCATTGACTCGAGCAATAGTTGGCACCGGGCAGTCCATAAGGGCACGCATGGCCGCATTAAAAGGATCAGCCTCTAACACGGGGTTTTCCAGGTCCTCATCCTGGTCTACAACCAGAATTTCATTCGGATTTGAAGCAACCTGTGCAAGATCAGCACCCGCGCAGAATCCCCGGCCTGAGCCAGTCAGAACTACAACACGGATACTTTCGTTAGCGGTAACATTTGCCAGTGCTTCGCTGATACCATTCATCAAGTCATTGTTCATGGCGTTCATCGCAGCAGGACGATTTAGTGTGATCGTCATAATGCCGTCGGTTTCCGCATACAATACGGGATTTGTTTCATCCATTTAGTTGGACTCCTTAATGTCTTAGATAAATATCTGTGCTTGCATGATAATACATGAACATTGACGTCACGCTACAGAAGCATTATGGCCTATGAAAACTGCCCTCTCCACGCTCCAGGATACCTTTGGTTTTGATCAGTTTCGCCTCCACCAGAATGAGGTTATCTCCACCCTGATAGATGGTGATGATGCTCTGGTGCTGATGCCCACGGGTGGTGGGAAATCCCTCTGTTACCAGATTCCAGCGATCGTGCGCAATGGATGCGGCGTTGTCGTTTCCCCACTGATCGCATTGATGAAGGATCAGGTCGATGCCCTACAGGCACTGGGTATACATGCTGGCTTTCTCAACTCCACGTTGGATCAGTCGGCAGCAAACCAGGTTGAAGCTGCCTTGCTTGATGGAAGCATGGATTTGCTCTACATCGCACCGGAAAGGCTAATTCAGGAACGTACCCTGCAGCTGCTCAAGAAAGCCGACATCAGCCTTTTTGCAATAGATGAAGCACATTGTGTCTCTCAGTGGGGTCACGATTTTCGTGCCGACTACCTTGAGCTGAACATGTTGCACGAACAATTTCCCCTAGTGCCAAGAATAGCCCTCACGGCGACGGCCGACGCGAGGACGCAGCAGGAGATTATCTCCCGGCTTGATCTGGGCGACGCACGTCAATTCCTGGCCGAATTCGATCGCCCGAATATCCGTTACACCATCACCGCCAAACACAATCCCCGCAATCAGCTGCTTCGCTTTCTTAAGGACAGCCACCAGGGTGATGCCGGCATTATCTACTGCCTGTCCCGAAAGAAAACGGAGGAAACGGCCAACTGGCTGCAAGATCAGGGATTTAACGCCCTTCCCTATCATGCGGGGCTCAGTTCAGAAATGAGGGCAACCCACCAGTCCCGTTTTCTTCGCGACGATGGCATCGTCATCGTCGCCACTATCGCCTTTGGCATGGGTATTGATAAACCCGATGTACGATTTGTCGCACACCTGGACCTGCCTAAAACTATCGAATCCTACTACCAAGAAACGGGCAGGGCGGGCCGTGACGGATTACCGGCCGAGGCATGGATGGTTTATGGCATTCAGGACGTTATTAAACTGCGCCAGATGCTGGACAATTCTGATGGCAGTGAAGCGCATAAACGAGTCGAACAACATCGTTTGAATGCCATGCTTGGCTTGTGCGAAATCACCTCCTGCCGGAGACATGCGATGCTCATGTACTTCGATGAAGATTCACCCGAACGGTGCGGGAACTGTGACACCTGTCAGACCCCGGTTGACACATGGGATGGTACGGATGCAGCGCGCAAAGCCCTTAGCGTAGTCCATCGAACCCGGCAGCGATTTGGTGTAAATCATCTCATTGATGTTCTTCGCGGCTCTGAAAACCAGAAGATATTCCAGTTCGATCATCACACGCTTCCCACCTACGGTATCGGCACGGAACTGGATGCCAATCAGTGGCGATCCGTCTTTCGCCAGCTCATGGCCCGGGGCTATATCAGCGTTGACCTGGATCGCAACGGAGGCATCAGACTGGAAGAAAAGTGTCGGCCTTTGCTGCGAGGTGAAGAGCAAATTGAGCTACGCAAAGACACTAAGAAAACAGCAGCAGCCAAGCAGACAAAGACCCCCTTGCCAGATGATATTGATATTGGTCTATGGGAGGCCCTCAGGGAATGTCGCCGCCGACTCGCGGAAGATCAGGGAGTGCCGCCTTATGTTGTTTTTCATGACAGTACACTTCAGGCCATGGCGGGGCTGATGCCAAAGGACCTTGATGAATTTTCTCAGCTATCGGGTGTTGGCGAGAGAAAGCTGGAAAAATATGGGCTGATCTTCCTGGAGGTAATCCATGGGGAATACTAAATAAAGATACCCTAAAAGCTTCCACAGAAAGGGTGCAGATCATGAATTGTCATAGTTTGGAGCAAGTGCACTATTTTGCGCTGACCATTTCACTGTCCATTGCAGTCGGCAGCACAAATGCTTACGCTGAAGGAACAACTGAGGGTCATTCAATGAACAAAGTAACCTGGGAAGAAAATCTACCGGTATCAGTGGACTCGGCCTGGCAGGTATTGGCAGATTTCGGCGGCTTCCTCAATTGGGCAGCCTCGGGCTCAATTGAACTTGAGGGAGAAGGACCCGGGATGATTCGAAGGCTCGATATGGACGGTGCACCAGAGATCACCGCTGAGCGAGCAGATGTTATTGACGATGACACCAGAACCCTGGTCTACACCCTTGTTGAAGGGAATCCGATCGGCATGTCCAGTTACAAGGCAAAAGTTCAGCTTCACGCCACGGGTTACAACACCTGCAATATAACCTGGCAAGGTGAATTTACCGCCGTTGATGGTACGGACCCTGACCAGGTTGCAGCGGCACTGAAAGGTGCATATGTGGGCATGACAAAGGCGCTGGTCGCCCATGTCGCACCCTGAATCCACAAAGCGGATTTAGGGCCAACACTGGTAAGATGTTACGACAGACCTAGCAGGTTGCTGAAAAAGTTTTCCCGCACTTTTTTAGAGTCGCGAGCCTCAGCCCGCTCGCGACAAATCAACCATCGCTTGTTTGCGGCCTGCTAGACCAGCCAGCGTGGCACCGGTGGATAGATGCTGTACTCACAGACGCCACAGCCGCGCTCACCGGTTTCCTCAATTTCCATATCGAAGAAGGGCTCATAACAGTCAAGCCGATTCTCCAGGTCATTTTCAGCACGATCCCAGAGTTTTACCTGACCGTACTTGCGTCCCGTGCGGATATGGATCATCTCGTCATTAGGCAGCACAATCTCATAGCGAAAGTTACATGCTGTGCGGCCGTCGTCTTCAAGCAGAACCTGGCCACGGGCTTCCTTGATGTGCTGTGTTCCACCATCCTTTGTCGAGACGAAACCAGAGCCATCACCAGGCAATTCAGGGTATCCGGGTGGTGCTGGCGCCAGCAGACCATGCACGTTCAGGTGCATCGAATCACTCTGAAAGGATGGCCAGAAGTGTGCTTTTCGTGCTGCCATTTCCCATTCCCAGGCAGGTTCTTCTGCAAATCGGTATGACCAGGAATGATCCCGGTGTGAATAGCAGTCGATCTTGCGCACGTCGCCCTTGTTGGGACCGCCACAGATTTCGAACTCCCCTGTACAGTGCATACCCTGCTCGTTATGCCCCCCCATAAAGTTCGCGAAGGGATTGTCCTTGTGGTCGAAGTAGTCGAACATGGGAAAGCGACCGGTATAGGTTAAGTCGAACCTGAAGCGGGGGCCATCCATCTTGATGCGGATCACTTCCTGTGGCTTGACCACCTCATAGGTCAGAACACCATCAGTCCAGGGTCCCTTGTCAGGATCTTTGGTCAATGGAAACTTGTTTCCATATTGCTGCTTTACACCATCGATGATGTAGAGAGCTTCGAATCGCCCGAAACCCTGATCGCTCAGATGGAAGTGATTGATACCAAAAATATTCGCCGCTGGATCAACGGTACTCACCCAGAGTGTGTCGCCCCAGAGCTTACCTGAATCAGGGTTCGGTGACGGGTGACGGAATTCGTCCTCATCTTTCATTGGCATGATCTGTTCTCCTTGATATGTAGGTCAACGACACTAGCTGACAGACCCTTTCGCTGACTGCTAGCACTTCGGGATCGAATATACCTCAATTCGCTTTGGCTTTCGCCCCTCTGACGCTGGGGGTAGCCAGAGTAATACTCTGGCACTTTACTCTGACCCCGTTTACTCTATTCTGGCCTGGTTCCTAAAACTTTTGGAAAAGAGACGTGCAATTTTCACCAACAACAAATACCCGTTGGCCAAAGCGATACGGCATGATGAGCTGGTTACTCGCAGCATTGCTACTGTGCTACATCGACCGCATCCTGATTTCCCTTGCAGCCATCGAAATGCAGCGGGAATTTGTCTGGTCCGATAGCGACAAGGGACTGGTGCTGTCCAGTTTTTTTATGGGTTATCTGGTCATGCAGATAGTCGGGGGTCTGCTATCCAACCGGTTTGGTGGAAGGAATATCTTTCTGGCTGCGGTCCTGCTTTGGTCCCTGTTTACAATTCTCACACCCCTTGCTGCCTATGTGTCATTTACGATCCTGGTGCTCGTACGTTTACTGCTTGGCGTCGGTGAGGGGGCAGCCTACCCTTCTGCGTATAACCTGATTCACAGCTGGATGCCCCTGAAGGAAAGATCAATGTCAATCGGTCTGATCTCTGCCGCTGCTTCAGTCGGCACCGTCGCGGCCCTGCTGACTACTGGCAAGCTAATCGAGTGGTTCGGGTGGCAGTTCGTTTTTTATCTGTTTGGGAGTTTAGGATTTGTCTGGACACTGTTTTGGATCAGGAGGGTTCCTTCGATTCCCCCAGAAAGCCAGCAGCCTAAAAAATTGTCCTCATCTATTACTGAAAAAAGAGGGCCGATTCCGTGGCGAATCCTCCTTCGCCACCCTGCTGTGCTAACGATCTACCTGGTGGGTGCTTCGGCGGCAAGTATCTCATTTACCATGGCGAGTTGGATGCCCAGTTATTTCGTTGACACCTTTGCTCTCTCTATTTCCGAGGCCGGGTTCTATTCCATGGTGCCCTGGGCCCTGGCCACGGTAGCAACCCTCGTCGCAGGCCGATATGCGGACCAGATGATAAGTTTGGGCGCTCCACCCATTCGCGTTCGCCGGCAACTGGCACTGAGTGGATTTGCGCTGGCTGCCGTGTGCTGTATAGGCATTACTACTACGACCTCTTCGGCCGCTGCACTGCTGGCATTTTGTGGTTTGTTTGCCGGCCTTGGCCTGTTGGTACCCGGCTATATGCCTGTACCAGGAGAGCTTTTGCCTGTGCATGGTGATGTGCTCTACGGCTTCATGGCGGGTATAGGTTCCATCACCAGCGCAGGACTGGTCGCCCTGGTCGGCTTTCTGCTTGAGAATACCGGGTCCTACGATATGCTTTTCTACCTGATCGCCACCCTGGCAGTTGCAGCAATCATTCTATTTTACTTCTTTGCCCAGGCGACACCAATCGAGGTTGATGAAGTCGGCTAGCTTGTCAGACCACGTTTTTTTAACAAGGATTCTACATCCGGCTCACGTCCACGAAACTCGCGATAGAGCGCCATGGGGTCATCCGTACCACTTTTTTCCAGGATATTCCTGCGGAAGGAGTCTGCCGTAGCAGAATCAAAGATCCCTTTTTCCTTGAAGGCTTCAAAACCATCAGCGTCCAGAACCTCCGCCCAGATATAGGAATAATACCCCGTCGAATAATGGTCGCCGGTGAAAATACCGGTAAACAGTTGATCAGAATTGGTAACCCAGAGAATGTCACTGGCTAAGTCGCACTCATCTCCACATCGGGGGCTGGGTTGAAGTAATGCATCGTCACAACGCGGCGGGAATTTTCCAAACGCCATTCCGTCGCTCAAAGTCATCGGTATAGGTAGCGCCAACCATCTGTACAACATCATCAGGAGCAGCACCCATGCAATCTACATCACTGCTGCCTCTGGTATGATCCACATCAGAAAACTCAATTTTCAAGTTTGAACTATAGTGGTGGGTCTCTCGCCATGCAGGATACAAGACGTCAAACACTCACCCACCTCTCGTCGTGACCGAGGGCAACCGCTGTACTGCAACCTATTTTAAACCCTACCACCTGCTCGGCTCCATCGGACCCTCTGCTGCAATTGCAGAATTTATCGATAGCTGCCTGACCATCTATAGCCATAGCCAGGGACCCCATGTTATCCGCGCAGCTATCGCCCACGCGCTAGCTATCAGCCCCGACCAGATCACGGTTATTCACAAGGAGAACGCTGGCTGCTACGAGCACAATGGTGCCGATGCTGCTATGGGTGCTGCGCTGCTCGCCTGTCACTACCCGGGGTATCCAATTTTCCTGCAATGGCACCGTGATAACGAACACCTGTGGGAACCCTTCAGCCCGGCAACGTTGATTGAGCTGGACCATGCGTCACGGACGGTCCTATCGACACATGGAATGCTGCCATCTACAGCCAGACTCACCTGGGCAGACCATTTCCCATGGGGGAAGCCTCAAATCTAGTTGCCGCCTGGCAGAAGGCGGACAAGGTACCACGAGCACAGGCACGGTCTCTTCTTGCAGTTCATGGGGGCATTCACAGAAATGCTGACCCCTATTATGAAATTCCTGAAAAAAGAATCATCAAGAACCTCATCAAAGACAAGAAGGTAAGAACATCTTCAACTCGTTCTCTCGGCGCCTTTGCAAATGTGTTTGCCATCGAATCCTCCATGAACGAACTGGCCCTGACAAACGGACAGAACGCTATTCAATTTCGACTGGACCACCTGAAAGACATTCGAGCAAAAGAAGTGATCAAGAGCGCCGCAGTCCGCCTGAACGAGTATAGAAGCATTGAACTTGCAGGTTACCAATATGGTCGCAGCCTCGCCTTTTCCCGCTACAAGAACAGCAAATGTTACGCTACAGTCGGTGTCATCCTTGGAGTAAACCAGGAAACTTTTGAAATCAGCCTGCAGCATACCGTTATTTCCGCTGATGCCGGGCAGATTATCGATGCGGACGGCCTAACGAATCAGTTGGAGGAAGAAGTCATTCAGGCAGCGAGCTGGACCTTGAAAGAAACTGTGCAGTTCGATGAATATGCGTCGGTCAGCGACAACTGGGATAGCTACCCTATTCTCACGTTCCCTGAAGTTCCAACGATAGAAACGATCCTCCTCAATCAACTCGGTGCACCAAGTCTGGGAGCTGGAGAGGCAACCCAGGGGCCATCTCCGGCAGCTATTGGTAACGCCGTTTTTGACGCAACCGGCATCCGCATTCGTGAGATTCCATTTCTCCCGGAGCGCATGAGGAGCCTGGCATTAGACTGATTGGCCAGCGCGGGAATACGACAAGCAGCTTCGGATTTTCTCAAGTCCCACATGATTGAAATTTGTGACTCTGGTACTATAATTTTGCTGGACCAATTCCAGACCTCAGTTGCAAGGAAATGACTCACACCACCTTCAGGCAACCGACCCAAAATAGATAGATATAACTTGTACGGGAGACAGACCATAAAATTTAATCTTGCAATGATCGGCTTTGGCAACGTAGGTCAAGGGCTGGCAGAAATTCTGTCGACAACGGCGCAACTGCTGCGCGATAAACATGACGCTGATATTCGCATTGTGGCTATCTGCGACCTCTACAAGGGCAGTATCGCAGACCCAAAAGGGTTTGACCCTCTGGCCCTGTTGGATCAAATCAGGGACAAGGGTGATCTGGAAGATTTCCCTGCGGCCAATAGAGGCTGGGATGCGCAGGAGACTATCGAAAAAAGTGGCGCTAATGTATTAGTGGAGCTTTCCTATACTGATCTGGCGACGGGTGAACCGGCACTAAGCCATATGACCCAGGCACTCGAGGCGGGAATGAATGTCTCCACAACCAACAAGGGCCCCGCGGCACTTCATTTCCCCCAATTACTTAAGCTGAGCAAGAAGCACGGCGGTAAAATCGGTGTAGAAGGTACTGTCATGAGTGGCACGCCCGCCCTGGCGGTGAGTATGAATATGTTGGCGGCCGCTGGTGTTACACGAATTCAGGGCATTCTGAACGGCACAACCAACTATATACTTGGCGAGATGGAGAAGGGTGCAGACTATGCGGATGCATTGGAAGAAGCCCAGGTGAAAGGCTATGCGGAAGCGGACCCCACCGGCGATGTGGATGGCCACGATGCAGCAGCCAAGGTCGTCATTCTAGCCAACCTCGTGATGGACCAGAGCATGACGATGGGCGACGTCAGTTGTACCGGTATCAGTGGCGTCACCCGTGATCAAATCCAGGCTGCACAGACCGAGAACCAAAGATGGAAGCTGATAGGCACCCTCGAGAATGTCGATGGACAAATTCAAGGCTCCGTTGAACCTGTAAAGCTGGATGCTGAGCACCCGTTATATGGTGTTGGGGCGGCCATCAACGCCGTAACTTTCAGCACCGATCTCCTGGGAGATATCACTTTGATAGGCCCCGGGGCCGGCCGTATTGAAACCGGGTATGCAATCATCGGCGATATTCTGACCTTTTCCAAAACCTAGCCCAAGAGCGAATGCCATGACAGAGTGGTACACCAAGAAAACCTTCGGTTCACTGGTCGACACCATGTCAGAACGATTTGGTGATAGAGAAGCTCTTGTATTCAAAGATGAGCGCTATAGTTTTCTGGAGGTTCGCAAGCGAGTAGATGAAGTTGCCTGCGGGCTGATCCAATTGGGTGTAAGCCCCGGTGATCACGTGGCACTCTGGTTAATGAACCGGCCAGAGTGGATCTTCACCATGTTCGCACTGGCCCGCATTGGTGCCGTACAGGTGCCTGTAAATTCACGCTTTCGTACTCACGATCTGGCATATCTGCTAAAGCAATCAGATGCACGTTACCTGATTACCCATGACACCTCGGGTCCAGTAAATTTTCTGGAAATGGTCCAGGAGGTTGTCAAATTGCCTGAAAGCGGATTTGCCATGGAGGATCCGGATTTTTCCGAGATGAGAAGCGTCATCATTCTAGGTGATACTGAATACACCGGTTGTGTTCACTGGCAGAAAATGCTCGATACGGGTGCCAGCGTTAGCGACACTATCCTGGATGCAAGAATCGAAGCATGTGACCCAGACCTTCCAGCATTTATCATGTACACCTCCGGCACGACAGGCTTCCCAAAGGGGGTGATGCACAACCACATTATGCTTCGCCTGATTGAGGAGCGTGCCTTTCGCATGGCCATTACCGAGAACGATACGATCCTGAATTACCTGCCGCTATTTCATCTCTTCTCATACTCAGAATGTGCACTCACTTCAATGCTGACCGGTGCACGCCAGGTTCTGATGGAAACATTTGCACCCGATGAATGCATCCGCCTGGTGGAAACCGAGGGTGTTACGATCATGCACGGCTTTGAAACCCATCTGAAGGACCTGACGGAATCCCAGGAACGTCTAAAAGCAGACGTCTCAAGCCTTCGCTGCGGCGTATTCGCCGCTGGCACGAAAAGCTCGGTTCAGATATGCCGAAAGGCGGCAGAAGTGCTCGCCCCGCTGGCTTCCATCACAGGCTTTGGGATGAGTGAAATGGGTGTAGGCGCACTGGTGGGCTCCCTCGGTGACAGCATTGAGCAGCGAACCGAATCTTCAGGTTATCCAGCGCCTGGATTTGAGTGCCGTATCCTTGACCCGGAAACCAACAAAGAGCGGGCAATCGACGAGGAAGGTGAAATCGTTTTCAAGGGTTATGGTTTGATGATGGGGTACTACAACAAGCCAAAAGAAACCGCTGACAGCTATGATGAGGAGGGATGGTTCCATACTGGCGACACGGGAATACGTCGAGCAGATGGCTATTTTCGCTTTCTCGGCCGATACAAGGATATGCTCAAGGTCGGTGGGGAGAATGTCGACCCGATGGAGGTGGAAGCTTTACTGCTGGGCGCTGATGGTGTGCAACAGGTCGCTGTCATTGGCTTTCCCGACCCTCGCCTAACCGAAGTGGCTGTTGCTTATGTGCAGCCTAAACCCGGCGAAGATCTCTGTGAAGATAACATCATTGAGTTCTGTCGGGGAAAGATGGCCTCATTTAAAATACCTCGTCACGTGCTTTTTGTGGACGAGCTTCCAATGACAGCATCGGGTAAAGTCCGCAAGGTTGAGCTGCGCGAAAACGCGGTCGCTTTGCTGACAAATAGCTAGAGCACCCGCTTTAGGAAATCGATCTGGATCTTGACGTTTTCCTTGAACCATTCTTCTCGATAAGGTGCAAAGTGGTTACAGGCCAGCGTATGAAGCTCTCCGTTTTTCAGTTTTGACGCCATATACTTTGCCTGCTCAATGGGAACGAGTGAATCCTGTTCCGCCGCAATCACAAGCGCCGGGCAGACAATTTTCTCGGCCGCCGAGATAGGATCAGATCCGCCTATCTTAAGCATAGATTTCGCTGGCACCCGATTGTCGAAGGTTGTCCCTTCAGGAATAAGGGCCCGATAACCCGGCTCACATTCAGGTGTATTGAGAAGTGCAGTACTACCGGGAGGCCCAACGACTGGCACATAATGCGGCGAACCCGTCACCGCTGTCTTAACAAGATCCCATAGGATATGCACCATCAGTCCAAATGAAACCTTGGCTTTTGGTATGTCCGGGCCTTTTGGTATCCCCGAAAAAGGAACCTGGGATATCGTCGCAGTTACTTTCTGGTCCCTCGCCGCCGCGCAAATAACGTGAGCACCACTAAAAGAGGTACCCCAGAGAATGATTCGATCATGGTCAACCTGATCGATGTTTCGCACATGGGCGATCGCCGCATCCCAATCGGCACCATGATGTGTTGGGTCAACAAGGTTCCGGGGACTGCCATCACTATCACCGAAGGTCCGGTAATCAAAAACAAAGGTCGCGTAACCATTGCCTAAAAACTCCCGGGCAAAGTCAACGAGACCGAAGGCCCGCTCACCGGCAAAACCGTGCGCAAGAATGACAACTGGTGGCTTTTCTATGCCCTGCGGGCAAAAGAGCCACCCAGCACACTTGGTTCCTTCACTCAGGAAATCGCTATCACTTCTATCTATTTCTGCAGAATCAGTCATTGTAATAAACTCAGGCCATGCTTTTGTTTGCCAGTTTTGAATTGGGGCAAGTCGGTTGATGGTAACCACATTGCTCCTGCACTTCCATTTATATCCATGACCAGGAAACAAAGATTAAAAAAAAGCGGCAGCCGCATGTCCCTGTATAGAGTGCTTTCATAGAAGGGGTCAAAGACTATTCATAAGAACCTTTTCAATCATACGCAAGTCTCGATATCCTATTCATTTCTCAACAAGGCAGATTTTTGTAGTGGCGGAACTATGATTAATATTAATACGGGTACAGAAGAACTGCTGCGTCACATAGAGGACCGCGTTTGTGTGATCACACTGAACAAACCAGACAAGCGAAACGTCCTCGGCTATATTCTCATCACAGCACTAAGGGGCACATTGATTTTGGTAGAAGAAGATGATCGAATCGGTTGCGTAATGATTACGAGTGCAGGGACAACCTTCTTCTCCGGCAACGATGTCAGCGGTATGGGCGCAGCTCAATCAGATGCCAAGGGAGCTGAACTTAGGATCTTCAATAAGGTGTTTCCCGATCAAACATTCCGTGAAGATTCTTTGGAATTCGCACGCTCCATTGCTAACGGCCAGACAATGGCGCTAGAGAGAATGAAACTTAATCTGAACAGGGGCGTTACGCAATCTCGGAAAGACAGCCTGGCGTTGGAAGCCGAGAACCTGATGCCAAGCTTTGGAAACAGTGAATCAAAAGAGGCGATAAGCGCTTTTATGGAAAAACGCACACCCATTTTCCACAAATAGCACCGCAGCAGAGGCCGAATTTTCCTACCCAACGGGCAAATCCTGTGCGTCACACAATTATTTCATAGTATCATCCAATAGAGATAGAAACTCGTAATTTGCCAAGCCAGCAAAGAACATTTAAGTCCAGCATACTCATGGACCACCATGAACAGATCTGGGAATTACAAGGCATGCCAAAAACTTGATCTTGAATTAAGACGAATCACATAAATAACCAAGGAATATGTAAATGAGTGACACACTAGAAGGAAGAGTAGCCCTTGTTACGGGCGGTAGCCGTGGAGTCGGAAGGGCAATTTCACTGGCGATGGCGGCGGATGGTGCTGACGTCGCTGTGATTTTTCGAAAAGACCAGGATGCGGCTGATGCCATAGTCTCAGAAATCACCGCGATGGGCCAAAGAGCGATAGCATGCCAGTCATCCGTCACTGATTATGATGCCATCAGGGATGCTGTAACCAGGGTAGAAACAGAGCTGGGACCGATTGGAATCCTGGTCAACAATGCTGGTATCGCCAGCAGGGGTAAAACGGTTGCAGACACTGACCCGGAAGAACTACTGCGGGTTGTGTCAACCCATGCACTCGCCTCCCACTTTTTGAGCGGGCTGGTCATTCCCAAGATGCGGGAGCTTGACCGGGGCGACATCGTTATGATCTCTAGTGCCGCAACCCAGGGCCTTGGTGCCAATGGTGCACCCTACAACATGGCCAAATGTGCGCTTGAAGCGCTTGCCTTCACCCTCGCCAAGGAAGAAATGGCCAATGGTATCCGTGTCAACATCGCGGCTCCGGGTCTGGTCGAAACTGAGATGGGCTCGCGCCTGGTAAAGGCGACTCAAGGCGTTGATGACCTGCGCACAATAGATGCCAATATGCCCTTCGGTCACGTCTGCCAGCCCGAGGAAGTCGCTAACGTGGTGCACTTTTTTGTCAGTGCAAAGAATACCTATGTGACCGGTGAGCGCCTATACATTCATGGTGGTGGCGCTCGCTGGTAGCTACTCCCGCTTGCTCTCCATCAAGCAGCTAAAATATTGGCAGGTCAGGTAACCGGCTCCAGTGGCTGACCTCCCCACTTCTCCAACATGGCAAATTCCTGCACAGGTTTTCGCTTGAGCCTGGTGAGTTGCTTGACTGGTTTCCCAAGTGGAACGACTCCACATACGGCCACATGGTCCGGTAAACCAAACAATTCTTTCATACCCGGCTCCTCGGCTGCTGCGAGCGTCGTGATTGCACCGGTAAAACCTTCGCTTCTGGCCGCAAGTAGAATATTCCAGGCAAAGGGGTAAATGGAAGCCCCGGTGATGATGCCAACCCTGTCCAAATGCTGGTCCATGGACGCTGCCAGGCTCAGATCAAGACACAGGATAAGAACCACCGACGACTTGATAAGAGGATCTGTAAATACCGATGGCACCTGGGTTTCAGCAATTTCCTCAGTACTGACAACGGGAGGTTCAAGTGAACTCCATGGATTTTCACCGCAAGTCATTTGCGCAACATAGCGCCGGGCAGCCGGCTCCGTCAGTTTTACCAGTGAACGTCTGGTTTCATCGTCGCGCACGACAATGACTTTCCATCCCTGCCGATTGCCTCCGCTTGGTGCAAACCGGGCCATATCAAGAATTCTATATATTACCCCAGTGGAGAGTTCTTCCCCGGTGTATTCGCGACCAGCAAATGTTGTCCGCATCACATCGTAGATTTCCATCGTACCTCCCTTCACCTTACATCTGTTTCGCTGTATCACCAATGCCCTGAAACATCGTTTCATAAGCACCAAGAAGAAAACTCGATGCACCTTCATCCCGGCCTTTTTCCGCCGTAAATACACCCTTATAGTCCATCCGGCAGGAATCCGGTCCGGTTTTGGTGATGGTCCCGGTAGCATTATATTCGGTCATTCCGGCGGGCATGACACGAATAATGGACAGGCAGAGAACCATATTCTCATGATCTAGGGAGTCCAGGCGTTCACTCACTGGGTCAGCCAGACCATTAAGGTAGAGATGCCTGATCATACCGAGACCTTCTCCTTCTAGCTCGAATCTATCCAGTTCTATGGGCCACCACTTCTCGAATTCACCAAAATCCACCAATAACGCCCAGACCTTCTCCGCTGCCACATCAAAATCCTTGCTTACATTCAGTTCAACCATGGTTCTGTTTGCCTCTGCTTGATTGATTTAGTCCAGCTACCTACGCCCGAGTAGGCTTGCCGTGAAGCCAGCACTCACACAGATCATACTCCTTCCTGTTATTTTCCCAACCTTGGCAGAAAGTACCAAGCCAGGCCTCGTTATGCATCGCGTAAGAGGCGTGTCGCTACTATAATGCTCACTTTCCAAATCTTGAGCCACATGAAAACAATCATCGAACCCTTCAGAATAAAGACGGTAGAACCTATTCGTCTGACGACCGTCGAGGAACGCCAGGCCCTGATTCAGGAAGCCCACTACAATCTTTTTTCACTACATTCTGACGATGTAATGATTGACCTCCTGACCGACAGTGGAACCGCCGCAATGAGTTCAGCTCAATGGGCTGCAATTATGAATGGAGACGAGAGCTATGCAGGTTCGCCATCATTTGGCCGCTTTGAGAAGGCAGTGAAAAATCTAATGTCCTTCAAACACATTATTCCCACGCACCAGGGTCGCGCTGCTGAGGCGATCCTGTTTTCCATACTCGGTGGTAAAGGCAAGAGGATTCCATCGAATACACATTTCGACACCACACGCGGGAATATTGAGCTAAGTGGCGCATTTGCAGATGACCTTGTCATTGACGCAGGTAAAGACCCATCGGCGAACCACCCTTTCAAGGGCAATATGAATCTCGAAAAACTGGAATCCTACCTGCAGGAATTTGGAGAGTCTGTTCCCTGCGTCATGCTGACCATAACCAACAATGCTAGCGGGGGACAACCCGTCAGCATGGACAATATCCGCGAAACTGGCAGGCTGGCATTGAAATTTGGCAAACCATTTTTCATAGATGGTTGTCGATTTGCTGAGAATGCCTACTTTATTCAACAGAGAGAAAGTGAATTTCAGGATGTGTCCATCGTCGAAATCGTACGCACGATATTCAGCTTTGCCGATGGTATGACCATGAGTGCAAAAAAGGATGCGTTTGCAAATATCGGTGGCTGGCTCGCACTAAACGATGATGACCTTGCACAGCAGGCTCGCAACAGGCTGATTCAGACGGAGGGTTTTCCAACCTATGGTGGACTTGCAGGCAGAGACCTTGACGCGATCGCCCAGGGTTTAAAGGAAATCGTTGACGATGACTATCTCCGGTACAGGGTAAGAACCAATGAATATATCTCCGAGAGGCTGGATTCCATGGGCATCCCGGTAATGAAACCAGCTGGCGGGCATGCCGTTTTCGTTGATGCCCGAAAATGGCTGGACCATATTGAACCCTTGAGTTACCCAGGCCAGTCCCTGGCAGTAGCCCTGTATGAAACGGGCGGCATCCGGGGGTGCGAGATCGGCACCGTCATGTTCGGAATGGCCCCTGATGGAACTGAGTCTGCCGCGACCATGGACCTTGTCAGGCTGGCTATGCCCCGCAGGGTTTATACGCAGTCCCATGCAGACTACATCGTCGAAGTATTTGAAGAGCTCGCGCAAATAAAACAGACTCTGCCCGGCTACAGAATTGTGGAGCAGGCACCGGTGATGAGACATTTCACCGCAAAGTTTGAGCCGCAAAGCTAGCCTGGGCACACTGATGCCAGCTACCCGACTACTCGTCGTGGCCGGACCCACCGCCTCCGGTAAAACAACCCTGGGGGTGAAACTGGCTGAATATCTTGGTGGCGAAATAATTTCTGCTGACTCAAGACAGGTTTACCGGGGAATGGATATTGGTAGCGGAAAGGACCTCGACGAGTATGGAGATATCCCCTACCATCTGATAGATATCCTGGACCCAGGTGATGAATTCAACGTCTACGAATTCCAGAGACGTTTCTGCGATGCATTTGCACTCATTTCGTCTAATGCAAAGCTACCACTGCTGGTGGGTGGCACAGGTCTCTACCTGGCATCCGTCCTGGATGCCTATGATTTGGTTGAGGCACCCGTCGATCATGTTCTAAGGGAATCTCTTGAAACCATGACGCTAAATGCGCTAACGGAGCGTTTGAAAGAACTGGATCCTGCCCTGCACAACACAACGGACTTGCTTGATCCACAGAGAACCATTCGGGCAATTGAAATTGTCGAATCAAAGAACCAGGTAAACCGATTCTCCGTCACGCTACCGGAATTTGAACCAGTTATTTTTGCCATAGACTGGGATCGGTCAGCACTGAGGAAGAGAATTACCAAGCGCCTGAAGGATAGACTGGAAAACGGTCTGATTGAAGAAGTCGAACAGCTTCATATTCAGGGAGTTTCCTGGGAAACTCTGCACAACTATGGGCTGGAGTATCGCTTTGTTGCGTCATACCTTAATAAGGAGCTAAACAAAAACGACATGTATCAGAAACTCAATTCGGCCATTCACGCTTTCGCCAAGCGCCAGCAAAAGTGGTTCAGGCGAATGGAGCGAAATGGTACGGTAATTCACTGGCTGGATGGGGAGATGGATACCTTCCCGCAGGCACTTGAAATTATTCAGGAATAGCCTGGACAATTCTAGAAATATCCAGATCAGGATACCGAAGGAGTCTTTTTCCCTCGGTGCTCCATTTCAACTTTTTAGATCGAGTACTTTTACAGACGGGTTATCACTTCCGACCCCCACCGCTCTTCCTTGCTGAACTTTATGGCGAAGAAATCCGATGATCAGTTCTCTGAGTTCAGTTTTTCTACTAGTCTTTCCACCAGCGGCACTAACCCCTGTTGCTTTAGAACATTCATAGCCTTCACAGGAGAAACCCAGCGCCGTCCCCGGTGCTGCTCCTCCCACTCCTCTTCTGGAATAAGGCGGTTCACTTGCATAGGGAAAACGTGGACGCAACATTCGGCGCCCCATTTCTCATAGTAGTAGGTACCAAGTGCCGGCTCTCCAATCTCGCCTTCGACACCAGCCTCCTCCAGAGCTTCCTGGGCGGCTGAAGCCTGGAGGGACAACTCGGGCTCCTTGATTCCCTTGGGCACCACCCAGTGATTTCGTTGGCTTGAGGAAACTATCAATATTTCAATCTTCCCCTCACGCAGTTGGTAAGGTATCACGGATGACTGGCAGTAATAGTAAGCAGGACGTTCACGAAGTTCGCTGCTGTCATGCTCGGGAAAGGTGAACTTCTTCGGCAGCGAAGCGCCCCGTGTTATGGACATCAGTTGGGCACAACTGAGGTTAACCCCTGCCCACTCACATTCCACCGTTAGCCGGGCCAATGTCGCGGTCGCCAGCAGCTTGCCATCCTCTGGAATCGGCACATCACCCCCGGAAAGATCCATCAACAGATCCTCCAGGCCCGGGTTGTGACCCACCAGCATCATCCTGCGAACATCTGCCGGTACTTGCTGCAGCAGTGCGATTAGCTCATCAGAATCAGCCCCATAGATACGAGGATCCGTCTTAATATCCTCAACATTCTTTCCCATCACCTTGCACGATTTCTGTGCGGTGACGATTGCACGCTCCGCGGGGGAACTTAGCACCAGGTCCGGCAGCAGGTTCTGCTGCCGCAGCCAAAGGCCTACCCGCTGGGCGCCACGCTTACCACGACTTTTTAGAGGACGGTCAAAATCAACCTGACCAGTACTCCAGTCGGACTTGCCGTGTCGCAGGATCAGGAGTTCTCTTGTCATAGGGTTTCCGGTTGACCGAAAGTTATGGCGTATTTATACAATCATCTCAGCTAGGCAATAATGAATCATAGCATCGAAATCAACGCCACCGCTTTCTTCATATAGCTTAGCACTGCCATATTTCCCTACCGCCCGTTTTACAGCTTCGATATATTCGGTCACCCGCGTTTCAGGCATGGGAATACCCACGTTGCTCAGAGTTACAGTGCATGCCAGCCGATCGATCAGCCGCTGCCAGCAACCCTTTTCTTACCTTTCCTTGGCATTCTTGGACGAAATACTGATGGTTGCCCTGCCCTCCCTACCAGGCTAAGGCCATTCGAACATTCGCAGGCAGTCCGTGGCCAGATCATATAGGTGTGTGCACCCGGACCGGCCTCCAACATGGCCAGCAAGCGCACGTGCATAGTTTGAATCCAATCGCTCTCCGACAAGCCCTTTAGCCAACAGCTGTGTGTCATCGCAGATACCTTCAAATGCAAGGCGTTGCCACTGGCTTTCCGCACTACTGATGGTACCGTCAAGCTGTAAATCAAATGAGATATCGAGCTCATGAAATGTATCATTCATCTCGTTGCGGCAGTAGAAACCATTCCCCGCTCCGAACTCACTGACCTGGAGCCGTTTCCCTCTCCAGAAAAACCGTTCCTGCCCCGGATGGGGTGACATGAGGTCCAGGTCGAAACATTTTACTTCACGTTCGGCAAACAGTGACGCTGACTCATCTCGGTAGGCATAGCAGGAATTACAGAGCCAACTCCAGTCGACCCGATCCCGCTCCCAGGCCATGCGGGCAATCTGTCCCGGTCCAGGCGGAAGCATGCTGGCTGCTTCCTCGAATCGTTTGTGATCGTCCTTTGGTACAGGGAAACCCTGCAGGCAAGCCCGCGCCATTTCCAGCGCCAGAGCGAGATGTTCCCGGTAGCCAGGCAGGTCACCCAGCATCGCAACTACCTTTTTCATAAATCCCTGGCTTGTATAGGCTCCCTGAATTTCGATACAGCGACTCAATAGTTCCGGTGACAAAACCGAAGCATCTCCAGAGAGGTCCTCTGCTGAAGCCTTAATGATCTGGTAGTCGGGAAAACTTACCACCCAATCATAAGCAAGCCCGTGACGGGAATCAGATTGCACCCCACGTACTCGCATATTTCCATCGTCAAGCAAATCGAGCTCAACATCAAAGCTTCGAGAATAGCCGCCAGCCGGTATGGCCTGTGATGGAAAGAACAACGGAACGGGATCACTCAAAATAATTGCCTACTGTTTACTAAAAGGTTCTAGTTTTGTCGTGCACACCATATCGAATCCTACACCTTACTGGCACGGCTCTGGGCTAGGACCGGAACGCTGGAATCACCTGCTCAGCGAACTGGGCAAGGGATTCGATAAATTTCTCAAGGCTCTGTCTCGGAAAATCCAGGATGAGATAGTCCAAACCTAAATCCCTGTAGCAACCTATCAGCTCGAGAACTTCCGGCACCGCTCCTTGAAAGCCCGCCTGGGCCACGCCATCAGCAGGTGAGAAATCAATGCTGCTACCCATCGCGACGAGAGGCGAACCCTCTCGGCCACGCTGTTCGCACAATTCAAACAAGTAGGCCAGCCTGCGCTCAAAATTTCCAACGCTGAGGTGTAGGGGGAACCAGGCATCACCCATATCTACTGCCCTTGATGCCGCCGCCCTGCTGTTCCCTCCAATCCACATGGGTGGTATTTCACCTGGGTATAGTTCTGGTGAGAACTTGATATTATCGAAATCGACGTAACTTCCATGAAAGCTCTGCGGCCTGGGGTTAGTCCAAAGGTGCTTTATCACCTCTATGTATTCGTCAGTCCGTGCACCACGTGCTTTGAACGGCACACCGAGCGCACTGAACTCCAGTTTCATCCATCCACTGGCACCACCAAAGATAATTCTCCCACCAGACAGCTCATGTGCAGTTGCAACAGCTGAGGCAACAAAGACCGGGTGACGGTAAGGTAATATCATGACACCGGTACCGAGCTTGATACGGCTGGTAACCCCAACCAGGTATCCGAGTGTGGTGACCATTTCATAGAAGCGATCGCGGGCAGCGGTATCGTCTGCAAGGGGAACCGAGACATGGTCACCCAACCACAGGCTATCGAAACCGAGCGTTTCAGCCTCCTGGGCAACCTTAAGAATCGCTTCAGGTGAAGACGATTCCCCCCAGTGCGGAACCATGACACCAAACTTCATATATCAGCCTTCCCAACAAATACCAGAAAGCATTTGTTCTCAGAACCCTCTCCCCTGACGCTATTACTCATATTGAGTCAATTCGACCACGACACCATCCGGAGCCGCGAGATAGCAATAACTAAGCTCGGTTTTTTCATGGACAGGTTCGCCAAGTAACAGCACACCGGAACCTTTCAATTCAACGGCAGCCTTTTCTACATCCGCTACCTTCAAGCCGAAGTGAGCCACACCAAACCCTTGCAAATAGGCGCCATCACCGGTTTCCGGTGGGTCCGAGGGCTCTATTCCCGGTGGAAACGGGCCAAGAACCATGACAGCCCCACCCAGTGCAATGAAAATTCTGGTCTGGCCATAGACATTCTCATTGCGCAACAGTTCACTTGCATCGAAATTCTCTATATAAAACAAGGCTGAGATTTCCGGATCTGCAGCATACACATGGATATGGTCCAGCGACTCTATCTCCATTCGTATTTCCTCCAAGCTTTGATCATACTATACCTACTGACTAGCCCTGCTACGGGGTATGCCATTCTTTCCCTATAGAATACGGGAATGTTGATAGTAACTTGCTATCAGCAATTGGGGTCGGGTAACAATTGCCATCCGCACCTCTGGGATGACTGAAATCATGAGAGAAAAAGCTAACATTGGACCAAAGGCGCCACGGTGATCATTCTGACGGGTGGCTGATCACGCAACTAAATTTCCCAAATTGGATCGACAGGCATTTGTATCCATTTCGATACCGGACATTAAAAAATACCCAGGCTAAGCGGGCCGTTGCTGGAAAAGCTCGTCCCGGAGCTCAAATCGCTCATAGACGCGATTGACGACTTCCTGGGGAATGTCCCAGACAAATTTAGCATCCCCAATCGGATCGTGCTTCATACAGTCAGGCATTTCATCATCTTCCGGTCCAAAACCAGCAAGCGCGTTAAACTTCCATTCGTCCTGCATGCATTTCCACCCCAGATCGGCCAGCACTTCCCGCGTCACTGCTTCTCCAAGGAAATGGCTGTAGAACTGACTCATCTCCTCAATATTGGGCATGAGAAACTGACAGAAGCCAACAGCGTCAAGGACCGCGTTGAGGATCTGCGCTTCCTGTGAAGCCTGCGCTATCTCTTCAATTGGCTGACCCGGCTCGACAACGAGTCCTGCTGTGTGGTCTGCTCCCATAGCGCTGGTACAGTAGGTGATCCCCGCAGCCTTTAGTGGGCGCGGGTCCCAGGCAGGGAACGCCTGCCCCTTAACGACGCCAACACGGTGGTGCTTCTGCTTGTGCCCGATAGCAACAGCGCCATTGCCAAGGGCTCGGCCCAGCTCCGTGCCTTCGGCAATTTCCCGTAACACCCGCTTCGCACCCTCAGCATTCCCCCATTCAAGATCGCCAGAATCCATATAGATGCCGATGGCGGCGCCAGTTTCAATGGTATCGACGCCAATGTCATCACAGAGTCGATCCAGGTCCGCAACATCTTCCCAATTCGCGATGGCGCAATTCGAGCCCAGCAGCGTCAAGGTTTCAAATTCGAGAGCAGAGGTTTTGTAGTTACCTTTTGAATCATTGACCATATTGCTGCACTTCACTACGCAACCGGTCATGCAGGCATGCATGCGCCCACCCCTTTTTTCGAAGCTTTCAACGATACGCATCCCATCGAGGGTCTCGACATCGGGTGAACTGCCCTCGGTTCGATTCTTGTATGGGAAAGTATCAATGGAATTGGCTTCACTGACGATGACACTGGTGCCCCACTTCGGAAAAGGTTCCTTGCCAGGACCGGCGATGAACTCCTTCGTGTATTGCTTGGATGTGGCGGAAAAGGCTTTCGCGTCTGCCGGCTTGCGGGTAGGCAGTTTCCCCGCATCAATGGAGAAGAACTTGATCCCCTTGCTCCCCATCACGGCACCAAGACCTCCTCGCCCCGCATGACGGGCCGGATGGCGTTCCTGTTCCCTGTCGGTGCAGGCAACTGAGGCACCACTGAGTCGCTGCTCACCCGCTGGCCCAATCGACACAAATGATGCGCTGGCTGAATAGCTTTCTTTCAAGTCGTCGATCAAGGCGTAGTTCCATTTCCCCCTGTGTTCATCAGCTGGATGGATACGCACGCCTTCAGCATCGATATCAACCGCATAGCGACTTTCGGAATCTGCCGGCTCACCCCTGACTATGACGACTCGAAAACCAAGTTTCATAAGGTCCTGCCCCGGATTACCCCCTGCATTTGCCTCCTTGATACCGCCGGTCAGCGGACTCTTGGCTCCAACAGAGATACGACCCGAAGTTGGAGCAGAAGTACCGGCTAGAAATCCAGGCGCAAGTACAAATACATTGTCCGGCCCCAGGGGGTCACAGTTCGGATCACACTCTTCCAACAGGATACGCGCTGAGAGTGCGCGACCACCCAATAACTTCCAGGCCTCAGGAAAGAGTTCGATCTTCACCGACTGGTCATTCATGTCGATGCGAATCATACGATCAGCGCTGCTACTATTCATCAATGTATCTCCTCAATACCGGATACTGTTCCGATTGTTATAGCGACAAAGTAGGCCTACGAAACCCTGTGGCAATCGCTCTAATTAACCACCAGCGATAGCTGCCACAATTTCCAGGCTGTCATCCTGTTTCAGGGGAGTTTCAATTTCATCGCGTGCAAGCGCTTCCCCGTTTATGAAAAATGAAACGAAGAGCTTCTGGACACCTTTCGAGTCGAAGACGAGTTTCTGGAAGCCGGGATATTTATCCTCCACTGCTTCGATACATCCGCGAACCGTTTTGGCGGAGACCTCTATACTGGCCTCCCCCCCGGTTGGAACACGGTATCGTGGTGGCACTTCAACTCTTGGCATAACCTTTCTGTTCCTGCTCGAAGCACTGAATCACCTATTCAGGACCGAAACTACGCATGATGCATCCCTTCGTACAGGCCCACATAGAGCCCACCAAGTATACCGAATCACTGACTTCATGGGAGAATATTGCCTTTATACGGCAAACGTGCACCCGATGCTTACCGCACCTTCAACTTTCTGGTCAAACTATTACCCGGAACCAATTTTCAGCTATTCTGTACACTGAATAAGAACAGGGAAAAACAATGGTGGTAGAATTTTGGACCAGTGGACGAGCCCCCGACCCGGCTGAGGTTGCACAACGCGCAGAGGGTGCGGGGTTTGATGGCATTATTTACGTTGACTCGCAGAACCTTGCCAGCGACTGCTACATAGCTTTGGCAAGGGCTGCGATGGCTACCAGCCATATCAAGCTGGGAACCGGTGTAACCAACCCGGTAACGAGGCATCCCGCAACAACCGCCAGCGCAATTGCGACCGTTCAATCACTGAGCAAGGGGCGAGCAAACCTGGGTATTGGTCGTGGTGATTCGTCACTCGCCTACATTGGCTATGCACCTGCCCCACTGAAAACTCTGAAGAACTATGTGATCAAGTTGCAGGCATACCTGTCGGGTGAAGAAGTGCCCTTTGATGCAGACAGCAATGTCGACTCACTGGGGCTGGCAGATAAGCCGAAAGCCAGCCAGCTCACCTGGTTGCCCAAAGACCAGGCAAAAGTCCCGGTTGACGTTGCGGCAACCGGGCCACGCGCCATCGCTATGGCAGCACAACATGCCGATCGCGTTAGCCTTATGGTAGGAGCGGACCCTGAACGCATCGCATGGGGGATCGAAGTTGCGAGGGCAGCACGTCAGCAAGCGGGGCTTGATGGGGATATACCCTTCGCCGCTTACCTCCCGCTAATTGTCCATGATGATCCCGAGCGCGCTGTGCAACTCGGGGAAGGGTCGCTTGCGAGCCAAGCTCGATTTTCGGTAATGCACGGGAAGGTGGTTGGCCCTGTCTCGGAAAAACAACAGACCACGCTGGACCGTATCCATAGTGCCTACGATATGACCCGCCATACGGAAGGAAGCAGTTCACAGGCCGCCACGCTGAATATGGAGTTTGCGCAGGATTTCGGTATCTTCGGTCCACCATCCTATTGCATTGAACGCCTGCAGGCATTGATCGAACTTGGTGTGGACCGGTTCTTCCTGCCGGGAGGATCAATGTTGGTATCCAATAACGAAGGTCAGGTACGAGCGGTGACACGTCTTGTTGAGGAAGTCCTGCCAAGACTGCGACATGGCAGCTAGAGTGACAAAATTGGCCCATAGGACTGATGCTTCCATATCGGTAAACTGCACCGGCCTATTAGTTATTCTGTCCTACCCGCACAAAGGAAACGCCCCACCCCGGGTTGTAGACTTCCGGCTCGCGAGTGATAGTTTGAGTGTTAGTTAGCCCACATGATGAGAGAAGTATGAAATGACGAATAAACTTACCAAGGCACAGCTTGACGCCTACTGGATGCCTTTCACAGCAAACCGCCAGTTTAAGAAGGCTCCGCGCATCATAGTGGAAGCTGAAGGATGCTATTACACTGATTCTGATGGCAGGAAAATTTTTGATGGCTTATCTGGCCTTTGGACCTGTGGCCTGGGCCATAGGGTTGAACCGATAGCTGAAGCTATTGCGAAACAGGCGAAGGAATTGGACTACAGTCCCGCTTTCCAGTATGGCCATCCGAAGGCATTCCAACTGGCGGAGGAAATAACAGAATTTATGCCCGCTGATCTCAACCGTGTGTTTTTCTGTGGCTCGGGATCAGAGGCTGCCGATACGGCACTGAAACTAGCCAGGGGATACTGGCGAGCCAAGGGTCAACCATCTAAGACGAAGCTCATCGGTCGAGCCAAGGGCTACCATGGCGTCAATTTTGGTGGCATCAGCGTGGGCGGCATTGGCGGCAACCGTGCAACCTTTGGTGAAGGCGTCGCTACCGACCACCTGAACCATACCTGGCTGCCAGAGAACCACTTCTCAAGAGGCTTACCGGAGCATGGCGCTGAACGCGCAGATGAGATGCTGGACATTATAGCTCTGCACGATGCCTCCAACATCGCTGCAGTAATTGTTGAACCCCTGGCAGGGTCGGCTGGAATTTTTCCTCCCCCTGTAGGCTATTTAAATCGACTGCGTAAGATTTGTGATGACAACAATATTCTGATGATTTTTGATGAAGTGATCTGTGCTTTTGGTCGTATGGGCGCTAAAACCGGAGCGGAAGCCTTTGGCGTAACACCTGACATAATGAATATCGCCAAACAGTTAACCAATGGCGCGATGCCTATGGGTGCAGTTGTCGTCAAACAAGAAATATACGACTGCTTCATGGAAACCGATGCGCCTGAATACGCGCTTGAACTGCCTCACGGCTACACCTATTCCGCCCACCCGGTTGCTTGCGCTGCTGGACTGGCAAGCCTGGACTACATAAAAAAGAATAACGTAATTGAGCACGTTGCAGATCTGGCCCCATATTTTGAAGAGGGACTGCATTCGTTAGCAAATTCACCACATGTCGTTGATATCCGCAACTACGGCCTGGCAGGCGGCATCACCCTTGAACCTTATCCAGGTGAACCGATGCGCAGACCTTTTGAGATTGCAATAGACATGTGGAACAAGGGATTCTATGTTCGCTACGGCGGTGACACGGTTCAGCTTGGTATTCCCTTTGTCACAGAAAGAAAAGAGATAACCAGTGTGGTCAATGCGCTAGGTGAATCACTGGCATCCTGACTGAGATTCTTAGCCAATCTTGTCGCGTTTAACTTTGATACCGGCAACTTCTCGATCCCATGTATCCGACGTAATGCCATCACCCTTTAGCAGATTCTTCTGCACCTTCTGGGTTGGTGTCTTTGGCAAGTCATCCATGATTCGAATGAACCTGGGTAGCATAAAATGCGCCATGCGTGGCTCGAGAAAATGAAACAGTTCCAAAGGATCGATCGTCTTACCCGGTACTGGCGCCACTACGATCATGACTTCGTCCTCACCCAGTTCACTGGGTACGGGTATGGCAGCCGCCTCATGTACGACGGTGGAAGCCGTGACCTCACTTTCAACCTCAAAAGATGAGATATTCTCACCACGCCGACGAATTGCATCCTTAATGCGGTCAACGAAAAAGTAATAACCATTTTCGTCGTAGCGGAAGCCATCCCCCGTATGAAACCAGCCGTTACGCCAGGCCTTGGCAGTAGCTTCAGGATTCTTATAGTAACCATGATTCAATGCCCAGGGAAGGTCCGTCCTCACTATTAGTTCACCAATTTCTCCGGGAGCGACTTCACAGTCATTCTCATCCACGACACGCACTTCCACCCCTTCCCGCGGCTTGCCACAGGTACCGGGTTCAGGCGGGTATAGATCCGATAGCATAGGCGTAGAAATCTCAGTCATATTGAAGGCTGTACGCGCATCAATATTGTATCGCTTGCCTACTGCAATGGCGTCTTCATTCCAGGGTATACAGACCGCTTTCCTCAGTGAATGCTCAGTATCCCGGTTACTCGGTGGCAGTTTCAACATAAATGGAGTCATCGCGCCAAGCAGACAGGTCAAATTGATATCATTTTCCCTTACTGTCTGCCAGAACTCGTTGGTTTTGAAATGAGTGTCAAGGAAGCAGGAGCCTCCATTGGACAGGGTAACGTTCATATAACAGGTTCCACCTACATGGAACATTGGCAGATTGATAAGGATTCGATCATTGGCATCAATATAGGTACCAGCGATGGGCCCCATTGCATAGCCCTGAATGTATGATGACAGGACAGCCTTTGACGGGCCCGTTGTACCAGAAGTAAAGATAATGTACTGGGTATCCCAGGGTTCAACGACATCCGGCATAGCTTCGAGTCCTTGCTCAGGCAACATAGCCTCGGAGGGGTGTGTTGTCAGTTTCTTAAGGGTCACCTCACCATGGGTGACGATCACATCCTTCAGTTGTCCAGTGTCGACATCGTCAAGGCGCGAGCAAAGATCGGCATGGCAAACCATGAGGGTCGCATCTGACAACTGGACCACATGCTCTAATAGATTGCCCTTGTATGCCGTATTCACCGGCACATAAACTGCACCAAGATAGTTGAGTCCAAACCAGGTCAGTACGGCTTCCTTGTTGTTTGGTTGCCAGGACAAAACATGCTCGCCTTTTTTGACTCCCATTTCCTTAAAACCCCTGGCGGCACGCCTGACAAGATCAAGCGTCTGAACCCAGGTCCATTGATCTCCACCGTAGAACATGAAGGCGATGTCATGCGGCTTTTTCTGTGCCCAGTGTTCTAGTTCATAGCCGGTGACACAAACTTCCCTTGCAGGCATACGGGGATCAAATACCATTTGAATTCACACAGTTCAATTGAATTCAAGCCAGATTATCACAAAGGAATAAGGCTTGTATGCAGAGAATAGTGGGGAACCCATGATGGAAATTTGCTATTCTTTTTTGATCGAGAGTTTCACAAGCTCTTAGCAACCGTCAGTTCGAGTGAGGAGAATGCCAATGCAGCCACTAAATACTGTTCGACAACTTGGTTATGTCGTCAGCGATCTGGACAAGGCAATCAAATATTGGGTGGAGGTACTGAATGTCGGTCCGTTTTTCCTGTTCGAACACTGCCCACTGGATGATCAAATCTACCGGGGGCAAGCATCCAATGTGGACGTTGATATTGCTCTTGGGAATAGTGGTGACGTCCAGATTGAACTCATCTGCCAGAACAATGATGAACCATCAGTCTATAAGGAAGCAGTCGACGCAGGTCGCATCGGCCTACATCATTTTGGTTTGATGCCAACAGACTATGAACTGGCGAAAGCCCAATACCATGAGCTAGGCCACGAAGTCGCTTTCGAGTGCAACCTTGGCGGCAGCGAGCTGACCTACTTCGATACCCTGGACACGATAGGCCACTACACTGAATTGTGGCAAAACTCAGAGGCCTTCAATGATATAGCCCGGATCGTGGAGGACGCTGCAAAAGACTGGGATGGCAGCGACCGGGTCCGGCCTGCACCCGGCTGAAGGTTGAAATCAACTTTCTACAGCCTTCACCTGACTACGAACATAAACAGGCTAGCCTTGATCTATCAGTAAGAATCCCTTTTTGACCCTGATGATGCCGTAGTTTCAAGTGAACTGGCGAATTTGAGACAACCCACCAAACATTCGTGACACTAACAATGTCTTTAGATGCGTTCCGGTTTGAATAGTCTGGCACCTAACCTTCTGTGGCATCGGCGGGGGCGCCGAGCCCATCCCTGAGCTAGGCGCCCCCGCCAGGTCCCGCGTCTAGGCGACCCCGTCAATCCATGGCGCTAGCCACGTCGAATCATGCACCAGCCTATCCAAACCTGACTCCCAAAATTCGTCGAATTAGTTTCTTATCAAGGCTAGATCTTGCCCGCTTTGTATATCGGGCGGATTAGTTCATCTCCACACCACCAGCAACTGACAGCGCAACTCCGGTGACATTTTTTGCCGAGGAGAGATAAAGAGCAGCCTGCCCTATATCTTCCACGGTTTGCGGGCGCCCCATTGGAATCTGGGTCGCCATGGCCTGCTCAAAGTTTCGATTCTTCTCAGCCTCATCCGTGGTGTTCGAAGGCATTAGATGCTCTAGCCACATGGCAGTTCCAACGATACCGGGGCAAATCGCGTTAACACGAATACCATCTGCTGCAAGCTCTGCTGCAAGCGATTGTGTGATGCCAATCACAGCGAATTTTGACCCACAATATGCGGTCATATTGGGGTAACCCCTTTTCCCTGCAATAGATGCGGTATTTACAATAGCTGCGTTACTGCTTTCACGGAGCGCAGGGAGCGCGGCCTTAGCCATGAGGTAGACGCCCCTGGTGTTAACAGCAAAGATCCTGTCCCAGTCTTGCTCAGAAAATTCCAGGATTGGACCCGACTGAACGACACCGGCATTGTTGATTAGTATATCAATGCCGCCAAATCGCTCAATTGTGGCCGCTACTACATTGGTACAACTCGCGCTATCGGTAACGTCCAGCTCGCAGGTTGCCACCTCACCAAACTTACCCGCATCGTTCCCAGCTTTCTTTAGGTCATCTTCACTCGACAAATCATAGGTCCAGTCTTCGCTAGAGCCGAGATCAGCGATCATGACCTTGCAGCCAGTGGTTGCAAACGTATTGACAATCCCTAGACCTATACCGCGAGCACCGCCCGTAACCAGCACAATACGGTCATCCATCGCCTGCTCTCCTCGATTCACCTTACCTGCTCCTAAAAGATCAACTCAAGCCGAGGGTTTCTTTAACCTTGGCGACAATAAGATCTGCATCTGGTACATAGATTTTCTCCAGGACCGGACTAAATGGTACCGGTGAGAAAGGCGCGCCAATTCGACCCACCGGAGCATCCAGGTAGTCGAAAGCCTGGTCTTGTATCTGGGCGACGATCTCGCCACCGATGCCGCCGAATTCAACGGCCTCATGAACAACCAGGCCATGGTGTGTCTTCTTGATCGAATTGACTACGGTATCCGTATCAAAGGGCTGAATACTCCGGACATCAATGACCTCCACATCTACACCCAGCTCACTGAGGATCTCTGCGGCCTGCAACGCTTCATGCACCATACGACTAACAGCAACAATTGTGAAACTGGTTCCCTGTCGAACTACTTCAGCTGTGCCAATTTCGACCTCATAGGTGCCTTCCGGTACTTCACCTTTCAGACCCAGGGATACCTTATTGAGCAGTACGAACACCGGGTTATCATCTCTGGCAGCTGTAATGATAGAACCCTTGGCGTCATATGGGGTTGAAGGCATAACGACTTTTACACCGGGCAAATGAGCCAGCCAGACTTCAAGGCTTTGACTATGTTGGGCGGCCATACTCATACCCGCCCCCGTCATGCTGAGTACGGTAACGGGTAATGTAACGCCGCCGCCAAACATATACCGCATCTTGGCCATCTGATTGACAATTTCGTCCATGCACTCACCCATGAAATCAACAAACATGACATCAATGATAGGTCGACAACCTGCAGCAGAGGAACCAACGCCCAAGCCAACTATACCTTTCTCTGAAATAGGTGTATCGATGATCCGATCCTCACCAAACTCCGTGAACAAGCCAGAATATTGCCCGAATGGACCACCAGCCAGGCCAACATCCTCACCCGCAACAAATGAATTTGACTGTTCTAATAATACTTCTCTGACACCTTCAGTGATGGCGTCAACATAGGTCAATACCCGTCCTTCAACATTTTCTTTCTGTGCTTCTGACATTGCTACGCCCCCTTTACACAATAGACATCTTCGAGCAGTTCTGACGGCTCAGGGAAGGGGCTATCCTCCGCGAACTGAACGCCGTCTTCAACAAGATCGTTAACTTTGCTGTAAACTTTATCAATCTGTTTCTGCGTCATGACACCAAGTTTTATCAACTCTGCTTCAAAGGATTGAATCGGGTCACGTTTCTTCCATTTTTCCAACTCTTCATCCGTACGATAGGTCATACCCATCCCGCGTACACCAACGTGATCATAAAAACGGTAAGTCTTACATTCCAGCAATGTTGGACCTGCTCCTTTTCGCGCACGATCAATTGCTTCCCGCGCGGCCTCATAAACTGCAATTACGTCCATGCCATCTACAACGACACCGGGTATGCCATAGCCACCCGCCCTATCGGCGACATCGACTATCGTCTGATGCTTTGCCTGTGGGGTATATTCACCATAGCCATTATTCTCACAAACAAAAATACAGGGCAGTTTATAGAGTGCTGCCATGTTGACGGCCTCATGGAAGCTACCTTCGTTAGATGCGCCATCGCCAAAAAATGCCACGGCGACTTTCTTGGTCTTCAGGAATTTGTTTGCAAATGCGGCACCCATCGCAATAGGCGGCCCACCACCCACGATACCGTTAGCACCCAACATGCCCAACTCCATATTGGAGACGTGCATACTGCCGCCTTTACCCCTGCAATATCCCGTGGAGCGGCCATACAACTCGGCATACATCTTAGAGAAATCCCCTCCCTTGGCAACGAGATGCCCATGCCCCCTATGAGTACTGGTGATCTGATCCTCATTGGAAAGGTTTTGCATGACGCCAGAGGCAATCGCCTCCTCACCGACATACAGGTGCAGCGCACCTGGTATTTTGGCTTCTTCCATCAGGCGTCCAGCCGTATCTTCGAAGCAGCGGATCCGCACCATCGTCAGATGCAACTCCTGTAGAACTTTTTTTGTTGGTTGTTTAGGCAAGTTTCACCTCTATTAGGGTTTGTATTTGTGGATTATGTGGTCTTTTATACGCGGGTTTGCTGTATTTGTCTCGTGTGAAGTGTTTGTCTCCGGCTCCCGCAGGCTCCCTCATAAACACTGCTGTACTAAATCAGTTAACGGCACAGCATTCAGTTTGTCACTACTTCATCTTGTCCAGCATGTCGATCAACAGTGCTTTTGTGCTTTCCACCACATCCCGCGCTCTATCCGCGTCGATCTGGCGACCAAGTGTGCCAAACGCCAGACCTTCCAACTGGTACTGGCCAATATCACATATCAACTCAAACTGCTCTCTGGATTTCTTCCATTCCGGTACCTGGCTCAAAATCTCACTACGCCAGGCCTTGACGAACCTCCGGTACGAAGACCGAAGAACAGAGGCCAATTCGGGGTCCGTTCTGGCCGCCATCACCAGATCCTGGTAGGCAACAAAATGACCATCATTGAGATGTTTCCAATAAACTTCCGTGGCGTGGGCAACCGCATTTAGTCCCTCCGGCATTTCTGCAAGATCCTTCTGGTGCTCACTGAGCCGTTTGATATGCAGATAGTTAATCGCTGCCTTAATGGCATCCATTTTTGCTGGAAAATGGTACTGCATAGATCCTTGAGAGACACCCGCAAGACCGGCAATCCGCACCATGGTCGTCTGCACGTAGCCAAACTCGATGATACATTCAAGGGTTGCAATGATAATTCGATCGCGAGTCAGGGAGCTTTTTGTTTGCTGCCATGAGGACCCTGGCTTTCTGTTCTTCTTTGCCATCACGAATTCATTCCATAGCCACATGAACAGCAAAACTGAACATTAAGCATCTGATTATGTGAAAAAAAATACAGTTTGGATAATACTGATATTGCGAATACCTGACAACGCCAGCAAGTCGATACACCGGTGGCGTCTGGCAAATATGGTTGACCAAAATCTCTGATTCCTTCATGAAGTAACAGGGCTAGCGTATCATTGATTTTGTGATAAAAATGTATTTATATTGTTTTGTGACGAAATTGGAGAAAGGCAATGGACCTTAGCTACAGTCCTGAGCATGAATCATTCAGAAACGAAGTACGCGCTTTTCTGGCTGCGAATGGCGATGCGGCTCCCACCGGCACTATATATCGTACTCAGACCAAAGAAGACCTCGCCTGGCAGAAACTACTGATAGAGCACGGCTACGCAGCCAGGACTATACCCAAAGAATATGGCGGATATGGCGCCGAGACCGATATCCTGAAGTCTTATATCATTGCCGACGAGTTTGCCAGGCAAAGAGTAAGGCCCGGGCATAGCGGCGATTTCAGACTAGTTCCTACACTGCTTGAACTCGGTACGGAGGAACAAAAGCAGCAATACATAGCACCTACAGTCAGCGGAGAAATGACATGGTGCCAGGGATATTCAGAACCTGGTGCAGGATCAGATCTGGCGTCTTTGTCTACTAAGGCTGTTGTTGACGGCGATGATTTTGTTATCAACGGTCAAAAAATCTGGACCTCCGGCGCTCACTATGCCGATATGATTTTTTGCCTGGTTCGAACCGAGCCTGATGCACCCAAGCACCAGGGCATCAGTTATCTTCTGTTCCCGATGAGCACACCAGGAATTGAAATTCGCCCCCTGGTTAACATGACTGGTGATGCAACATTTAGCGAAGTCTTTTTCACTGATGTGCGTGTTCCTACCAGTCAAATAGTTGGCGCACGTGGCGAAGGCTGGTTTGTAGCTAACGCGACACTTAAGCACGAACGTGGCGGTTTGGGTGATCCCAACCAGGCCGAAGAACGTTTTCACTCTATCCTGGAGTTGATGAAAGAGGAAAAAATTGACGGCGTTCGCCTTATTGACCAACCCATTTACCGGGACAGGTTATTGAAACTCCAGGCAAGAATTCTGTCCATGAAATTTAACGGTATGCGCATTCTAAGTTCATCTATCAAGGGTGATGACCCTGGACTGGCAGCATGGGTAGTCAAATTACAGGGCTGTGAACTGAATCATCAGATGGCAGCCATGGCGATCGATATACTAGGAGAAATAGGGATCTTGTATGACGATAGCCCTCACCTGCGCGACGGGGGTTTCTGGCAATATTCATACATGCTGGATCTGGGGCTAATCATTGGTGGCGGTACTGCACAGATTCAAAAGAACATGATCGGTGAACGCGCCCTCGGTTTACCGAAAGAACCTAAACCGTCCGAGTCAGTATAGGAGGCATTGCAATGGATTTTTCATTAAACGAAGAACAGCATATGCTTCAGGAAAGCATTTCCAGACTGCTGGCAACGGAATGCCCGCTAAGCGATATCCGTGAACTTGTAAATTCTGACGGAAACAATTTATCTGAAGTGCAGCAAAAAATAGCTGACTCTGGCATAGCGGGGATCTTGATACCAGAGGACCTGGGTGGAGTTGGGCTTACCCTACTGGATGCAGCACTGATTGCTGAGACTCTGGGCCATGCGGTCGCTCCTGTCCCCTTTATCGCGTCTTCAGTTATGGCACCTATCGCACTGCTTGAAGCCGGCGGTGATGAGCAGAAAGAAAAATGGTTACCACAGATTGCCTCAGGCGCTGTAGTTTTTGGTGCAGGCGTCACAGAACAGATTGGCAATAGGGAAGACCGCGGTATCACCGAAAACACAGACGGGCTGAATGGAACGGCGATGTTTGTGCTTGATGGTATGAGCGCAGATATGCTTATCATCGCCGATGATAGCGGCTGTATGCACCTGGTTGATTCACAAGCCAGCGGCGTATCTCGCCAAAAACTGAAGACGATCGACCGCACTCGCTCCGTCGCGGAGGTCACGCTGGAGGGCGTGGCGGCGGAACCCCTGCCCGGCTCCCGCTCGAATGGCGAGCCGTTGCGGAAAACCGTAGATGCCGGGCGTGTGATACTCGCCGCTGATACATTGGGTGCCGCTCAAAACATGCTGGATAAATCTATCGCCTATGCAAAGGAAAGGAAACAATTTAACCGCGTTATTGGTTCCTTCCAGGCCGTCAAGCATATGTGTTCTGAAATGGTCGCTGAACTTGAGCCCTGCCGATCACTGGTCTGGTATACAGCCTATGCAGACGCATCAATTCCCGATGAAGCAAGGATGATGGCCTGTCACGCAAAAGCACACCTGTCGGAAGTGGGTCAGTTCGTTGCGCGCACGGCGACAGAAGTTCACGGAGGAATGGGCGTCACGGACCTGCTGGGGCTGCACTACTGGTTCAAACGAATTGGCTTCAACCGGCAACTTCTAGGCGCACCTGAGTTGGTTCGCGAGGAAGCAGCCCAGGCCCAGGGATGGATATAACAGTAGCAGGTGCAGAGAGTACCTGTCTGGACTAATCGTAAGGAAATATCTTAGAGGTAATAAGGACAATCATGGTCGATCGGTTAAAAGGAAAGGTTGCAATAGTCACCGGCGCGAGTCGAGGACTGGGTGAATATTGTGCATTGGGCTTTGCCGGTGAGGGAGCCAAAGTGGCTGTGGCAGCACGCACTGTAGAACAGAAAGATCCGCGGTTGCCGGGCACCATCTATGATACCTGCAAGCTGATAGAAGAAGCCGGTGGGGAGGCCCTACCTGTTGTCTGCAACGTAGCGGACGACGTATCTATTACCGATATGATCAAACAGGTGGTAGATCACTGGGGACGCATTGATATTCTGATGAATAATGCAGCTATTCAACCACCGGGTGACAACACAACCATAAGCCCCAAGCACTGGGAACTACTGTTCAAGGTTAACGTGCATGGACCCTTTCATTGTATTCGTGCAGTTCTGCCTGTGATGACTGAACAAAAGAGCGGCAATATCATCAATATTTCATCTATTGGCTCAACACATGGTACGCCCTATGGTGGTACCAAGCGTGCACTAGAAGCCATGACTGAGGGTCTTGGCGCGGAACTTAAGCAGCAGAATATCGTGGTCAATGCGCTCAAGCCAATGAACGCAATTGAAACACCTGGCTTTTTATTCGCCCAGTTGCCGCGCAATGAAGCAGGAGAGGAAATCTCAGTATTACCGCCACAGGAAAGCTACGTTGAAGCTGCGATCTTACTGGCTACACAAAGTGTCGATTCATTCACCGGTCGGGTGCAGGATGATGCAGAGGTGATCGGACTCCTGGCTGATGATGCAATAAAAAGCAAATTCCGGGAACTTAATCCTGATTACTGGACTGCTATTATGGACAACGCCAAATAAAATGGCACCGAGGAATCGGTGCCCCCTATTCAAGAATGCTGACTCAGTATTTGTAGCTAACCGTCATCCCATAGGTGCGTGGCATTCCCGCGAAACGCACGATGGAATCGTTTACTTTACTGTTCCTTGTCCAGTAATACTCATCGGACACATTGCGCCCCCAAAGTGACATCTTCCATTGTTCATTTTCAACCCCGACACGCAGATCCACCAGGGTTCTGCTTGGAATTGGCAAATCAGAATCACCCGAGATAAGCCCAGCATCAGTTTTGGTACAAGTCGTTATTCCCGGCTCTTTGCATTCGTCAACAAAGAACGAGACCGTATCATCCTGGTAATTTACATTGGCGCCAACAAAGGCAAACCAACCAGACCTTACTTCCCAGCTATAGCTGACATCCAGATTAGCCTGTGTTTCTGGAGCGTGGGGGAAATCCTGCCCGGAAAAGTCCTTGGTGCCTGCATTGGTGCCTTTGAAGAAGGCATCAAAGTTCCGGAAAGTCCCTTTAACCTCGCTATCGGCAAAGCTAATTGAAGGTACAATTCGCAAGCCTTCAACGGGCAACCAGGTAGCCGACAGTTCAAAACCATGAACTTGAGATTCCGGCACATTAACCAACGCTGGTAGCGAGCCGAAAACGGAATCCTCTAGGGCGCCCCGGATCTGTTTATCCGTGTAGTCATAATAAAAAATCGCCCCATTTAACTGCAGTCTACCATTCAACAGGGTTGACTTGGCTCCAATTTCATATGCAAGTAACTCTTCTTGTACAACAGGAATAAGTTGAACGGCCGCTGAACCTGGTAGAGTCGGAAACTGTCCATTCTTGTATCCCTTGCTTATATTTCCATAGACCAGTGTTGCATCATTTGAATTCCAGTTCATACCAACTCGCCAGGAAATATTATCTTCATTCAGGCTATCTCTGTGACCACCTACAACTGCATTGAAATCGGGTGCAGTACCAGTTGTTCCACATTCTCCTGGATCGGCCAGGACCGGTGATGTCGACCCAAGAAATGGTTGAATTAGAAAAGCAGTTAGCGACCAGGTACCGTCACCGCCATCGTTGGTACAACCAACGAAATCTTTTTCCTGATCCGTGTAGCGTATTCCTGCATGCAAGGTAATAGCTTCAGTAACATCATAGGTGACATTACCAAAAACAGCATAGGTTGTGGTGTCTTGCGCATTGTTCGGTCGACTCGGCCCAAAATCTATGAAACCAAAAATAGGAACTACTGAAGAGTGACCATAGGATTGCAGAAACTGATCATAGGTCTCCGTATCTTCGTAGTTGACTCCAGCAACCCAGGTCCCGCTTTCGAAGCTACCAGTCAGCCTGAATTCCTGGAACATCGACTCCATCCAGCCTTCTTGAAATGTCTCATAAATCTGAAAGGTTGTACCATCCATGTCAACACCGGAACCATTTCGCTCGTAGTCGTTGTAGCTCGTTAACGAAGTCAGCACGATATCGTCGGTCAGATCAAAATCGATTCGCACCTGGGCAGAGAAAAATTCACTATCATTTTCGTTAGGCTCGCATGTGTCCCAGGTACGGGTATTTGGCGCTGCAACAGTGCCCCCATAGGAATTCGTGCATGGGCTCCAGGCAGCAGCACGAGCATTGTTTGGTGCCAGAGGAACCTCGAGAAATCCAGCTGGAACACCATTTACTGGGTTTTGTGCGATCTTACCAACCAATTGTGGTCGCAGCACATCACTCTTGTTAGTGAACCCACTCAAAGTGGCAAGTAGTCTCAGACGGTTACCTGCGTCATAGGCAAGTGATGCACGATAAGCACTCTCGTCCTTTTCACCGGCCTCATCATTGTCAACATAACTCTCCTGCCAGTCATCCGAATTCTGAAAACGAGCAGCAAGCCGGAAGCCCCATGCATCGTTAATAGGTCCACTGACGAAACCATCAAGGTCGGTTGCACCAAAGCGGCCGTAACTCAGATTTGCGCCTGCCTCAAACTCGCTGCCTGGTTTGTTGGCGATAAAGTTTATAGCACCGCCAGTTGCATTCTGACCAAAGAGTGTGCCCTGGGGCCCCTTGAGCGCTTCGACACGCTGGACATCAAGGGTGGCACCTCGGGTCATAGGCGCGAATTGTAGTGGCGCCTCGTCAAGATAAACACTAACCGTTGGGCTGGTTGCAAGCGAGGTTTCCTGAAAGCCGATGCCACGAATCGTGTAGATTGGTGTACCGGCCTGGGTAACATTGGAACTAAATCCAGATACGACCTTGTAGAGATCTGCTGTATCGGTGATCCCGAGTTCAGCCAGCCGCTCCCCTGTGGCTGCATCAATCGACATCCCAACTTCATTGATACTTTCTTCGCGTTTTTGCGCCGTAACAATGATTTCTTCAATCACACTACTACTGGCCCGACTTGCGACGCCAGATTCGGCTGCCCCTGCTGATGAGAATAGTGGCGAGAAGGCAACCAGAAAAAAGGCCAAGCCAGCTTTACTAGCTACTTTTGATTTATTTCTCCCAACCAGGTTAGATGGGTTGCGTCGTTTCAATATCTTGCTGTTATATTTTGCGAACATCTTTTGTTCCCCCAAAGGTGAAGTCGATTTTCAGGTTAGCGTATTCGTTAAACTCCTTAACTATCTCTACTCTATGATCTCTACTTTCCATGAGTGGCAATATAACCCCCTTCCTGACAGTATTGTCTGATCAGGACGTGGTAAATAATGCACTCACAAGTGGATCACATAAGTAATCGAGTGGTAAAACAATTTGAGCACATTTTTTATAAATGAGTCAACAATTGAAAAGTACCGGCACTAGTCTCTACCGAGGTGGGCTTCGATGGCCCATTCCCAGCATATCGGGCGCCCTTAAAACCGCGAGCAGGAAACGATTGCTGCTCCTCGCGCTTTGCCTCTCACCATGGGGCTGTGCCCCACCCCCGGCCATCGACTTCACCGGCCCGACCGCCAATTGGCCAGCCTTTGGGGGCTCAGCGGGTGGTGGCCATTATTCTACCACCAACCAGATCACCCCTGAGAACGTAGGAGACCTTGAAGAGGCATGGGTGTATCACTCACGAGACTATCGGAAAGCAGACAGTCGGGCGGCCGCCGGCGAGGCGGCGAGCTATAAAAGCAGTTGGCAGATGACCCCGCTGTTAATCGACGAAACGCTCTATGCCTGCACTGCGTTCAACCGCATCATTGCCTTAGATCCAGTAACAGGCAAGGAAAAGTGGAGTTTCGATCCCGGTGTCGACATAGGTAAGGAGCTGGTCGTCAACTGCCGCGGTGTCAGCAGCTGGCAGGCGATCGAGAAAAAAGGCGCTGCCTGTGACCATCGAATCATTATGGGCACGATGGATGCTCGCCTGATAGCTGTTGATGCAAGAAATGGCGAGCCATGCCTGGATTTTGATGGTGATGGTCAGGTGGACCTGACAACAGGGCTGGGCGAATTCAGCCAACACGAATATGCCGTGAGTTCTCCCCCGGCTATTATTGACAACCTGATCATCGTTGGCGGATTCGTGCTCGACCATACCAGCACGCAGATGCCGGGTGGTGTTGTACGGGCATACGATGTCCTCACCGGGAAGCTGGTCTGGTATTGGGATCCCATTCCTCCAGGCCAGAAGCCGACTTTCAACGAAGACGGCCAGCCGCAATACAGACGCGGCACCACTAATGTCTGGTCAATAATCTCTGTAGATGAGGAGCTGGACCTCGTATTCTTGCCGACCGGAAACACCTCAATCGACTTTTATGGTGCCAGACGTGACAACCTGGACTACTACTCAAGTTCTGTTGTCGCACTCAGGGGGTCCACTGGGCAAGTGGTGTGGAACTACCAGATGGTTCACCATGATATTTGGGATTATGACTTGCCAGCGCAACCTACACTCTTCGATTTTCACCAGGATGGCGAAACTGTTCCCGCCCTGGCCCAACCTACTAAGATGGGAATGCTGTTCATATTGAATCGAGAAACCGGTGAACCGCTTTTCCCCGTTGAAGAAAAACCTGTGCCCCAGCATTGGGCCGTTGGCGATGAGTACCTGTCCCCTACCCAGCCATTCCCATCAAAGCCTGCCTACCTTCATCCGCATAGGATAGAACCGGAAGACGCCTGGGGATTCACTTTCTGGGATAGGGGAGCCTGCAGCAAACAAATAGCAGCGCTGCGAAATGAAGGTATCTACACCCCGCCTTCATTGCAAGGCACGCTCTTCTACCCGAGTGATTTTGGCGGCAACAATTGGGGCACGCCGGCAATTGATCCCGAGCGAAATCTCATCATCCTGAATACCCGCCTGGTTGCTACATCCCTTAAACTGATCCCCAGGGACGAATGTGATCAATACCCGCGGGCAAGCCCTCAACTCGGCACACCCTACTGCGCTCTCATTACGCCGCTGATGTCTCCTTTGGGTGCCCCATGTGGACCAAGGCCTTGGGGGAAACTGACGGCCCTGGATCTTACTTCGGGTGATATCGTCTGGGAGAAACCACTGGGCATATTTGAGGAACTGGCACCCTGGCCTATTTCTTTGATGGAGGGGCCACCTAATATTGGCGGCCCGACAGTTACCGCCAGCGGCCTCACTTTTATTGCCTCCACCACTGACTATTACCTGCGGGCGTTTGATTCTGAAACCGGCGAAGAACTCTGGAAGGGGAAATTACCGACGGGGGGTCACGCCACACCAATGACCTATCGTGCAGCAAAGGATCAAAAACAATACGTCATCATTTCTGCAGCAGGGCATATCAGTCTCGATGAGCCTGCTGGGGACAGTCTGGTTGCTTTTGCGCTTCCTGATTAAGATGGCCTGCAAGCCACACCATTCAAGCCCTTTATTGACTCAATCGCAAAAAATATGCTTATATTGTTTTAGTAAATTGCAAGCCGTTTCCGTCCGGCTATCGCAGCTAGCCGCCATCAGATCTCAAAACTATAACCTGCCTCAAGCGGCGGGTACTGAGACTCAACAATGACCGTTTACGATTCTAAACTGAATTCAAGCGCATCAATCTATACTGACAACCGGCAGGACATGCTGCGCCTGATCGAGCAATGTGAATCGTTCAAGAGCAGAGCGCTGCAAAAATCCGAATTACGCAGGTGAAGCAACACTATAACGCTGATAGCAAGGAGCAAGAGCACTCATGGTCTATGATTCCAGAATGTTATCCAGGGACGAATGCGTCCTGGCATACCAAATCAAACACTGGGCGCAGGAAAAACCTGATGCTGCAGCAATAGTTTTTTATGGGGGGGAAACCTGGACCTGGCGGCAAACGCTGGACTTTACACGCCAAACCGCTAAAGCACTGCAGGATATGGGCGTTCAGAAAGGCGAGCATGTGCTGTCCTGGCAACCCAACAGCAAAGAGGCGCTTCTTAGCTGGTTCGGGATCAACTACCTTGGTGCTGTGTATGTACCAATAAATACTGCCTACAAGGGTTCCCTGCTCGAGCACGTGGTGACGCTATCGGACGCTAAACTGATGGTATGTCACGCAGACCTAGCCCCACGACTGAATGAGATAAACACTGGGAACCTTAAGGATGTCATTGTCGTTGACGGCGACGTTTCCCTGGAAGGGCTCACCACACACCCACAATCGGCTTTAATGGCTGAAGAGGGCCTGAACGAAGTTCCTGATGACATCCAGCCCTGGGATACCCAGTACATAATCTTCACCTCTGGCACTACCGGACCCAGCAAGGCGGTATTGTCATCCTACGTGCAGGGATATTCTATGGGCCCGGAAGCCCACCCCTATGTCGATCAAACGGATCGGTCAATGGTTAACATGCCCCTCTTTCACGCCGGTGGAACTATTTACGTCATCATGACCCTGGCCAATGGCGGTTCCTGTTTCATTGATACGCATTTCAAAACGGATGAATTCTGGCAAACCGTACGCAAGTACGAGATAACATCAACCTGTCTGATAGCTGCCATGACACCCTTCCTGTTAAAAGTTCCAGTTCGGGATGACGACAGGGATAACCCGCTGGTAAAAGCGCTTTGCATACCCTGGAATCAGGAGGCCCGCCTGATGGGCGAGCGTTTCGATATTGATGTACGTACATGCTTCAACATGACCGAGATATCCGGGCCGCTGGTTTCGGAATCCTTCCCGCCAAAAGATGGTACCTGCGGAAGCGTGCGGGACGGTGTGGAAGTACGCGTCGTGGATGAAAATGATTGTGAAGTGGCACCGGGCGTTGCCGGTGAACTGATCCTGCGCACGAATCGACCCTGGTCTTTGAACCACGGCTATTACAAAAACCCCAAGGCCACCGCCGAAGCCTGGCGAAACGGCTGGTTTCACACGGGGGATAGCTTCAAATACGATGAAGACGGGTATTTCTATTTCGTTGACCGGATTAAGGATGCGATCCGACGCCGGGGTGAAAACATATCGTCCTTCGAAGTTGAAAATGAGGTGATTGCGTTTGAGTCAGTCCTCGAAGTGGCGGCAATCCCTGTACCTAGCGACCTGGGGGAGGATGAAGTGATGATTGTAGTGGCACCAGTGGCCGGGAAAGAGATTGACCCTCTGACCCTGTTTAATTTTCTACAGCCACGTATGGCGCATTTTATGCTGCCACGCTTTATTCGAATTATTGATGAGCTGCCAAAAACGCCGACCCAGAAAGTGCAAAAACACCAGCTCAGGGAAGCTGGCGTCACTGCTGATAGCTGGGACCGGGGAGCTGCTGGCATCGTGGTAAAACGCGATAAGATTGGCAGCTCCACAAAGCGCTAAACCCGTTTGGAGGGTACGCACAATGTCTGATGAATCTTCCCTTGACCTGCTGAAAAAAGTGCAGTCTGCCCGCGCTGAATTGATGGATGATGCAAGACCGGAAGCAACTGGCAAACGTCACGCGCAGGGTTTCCTCACTACCAGGGAAAGGATCGGACAGCTGCTTGACGCGGATACCTTTCGCGAATTTGGCGCTTTGGTTCAACCAGACCAGAGTAACAGCCTGAACAGCGAGCTGTTAGCGCCAGCCGATGGGACAATTACCGGCACCGGCATGGTCAAGGCCCGCGAAATTTGTATCCTTGCCCAGGACTACACCGTACATGGCGGCAGTACAGGCACAATTGCTGACCGTAAGATGGGACGGCTGACACAACGCGCCCTTGATCGCGGCATCCCCATGGTTTTGTTATTAGAGGGTGGGGGCCACCGTATTCAAGATGGTATGAACGCTGCACATTTTGCCGCAGCATCACCCGTATTTCACAATCTTGTCCAACTCTCCGGCTGGGTCCCCATGGTGGCTGCGATTATGGGGCAGGGTTTTGCGGGACCTACCGCCTACGCTTCATTAGCGGACTTTGTCGTAATGATCCGATCAGTCTCAACAATGGGAATCGCCGGGCCAGCACTGGTAAAAGCGGGCACCTCCAAAGAAATATCGAAAGAGGAACTGGGTGGCGTTGCACGGCAGGTTGATCAGCAGGGTATTGCCGATCTGGCAGTGGACAATGAAACAGAATGTCTGCAGGCAATCGAGAAATTTCTTTCCTACCTGCCAGGCAACGCTTCACTTGAGCCGCCTCATATCAACTGTGATGACCCGGTGGACAGACGTGACGACGAATTACTGGAACTGGTCCCATCAAACCGACGCAAAGTCTATGACATGCGCAAGGTGATCAGCACCATCGCCGACAAAGGCAGCCTGTTTGAACTTAAGCCTGGCTACGCGAAAAACATGCTTACTTTTTTCGCCCGCCTCAATGGGCGCCCGGTGGGATTCTTTGCCAATCAGCCGAAGAGCAAGGGGGGTATCCTTGACACGGCTGCCTGCGAGAAAGCAGCTCATTTTATTGGCTTGTGTGACGCCTACGGTTTACCCCTCGTCTCTCTCATTGATATCCCCGGCCTATCGATTGGTCCGGCAGCGGAAGATACTGCTATTGGTCGTCGAAGCGGACGACTGTTCTTCGAAATGGGCATTGCCACCGTACCGCGTGTTTCGGTAGTAATCCGCAAGGGCTATGGCGGTGGCTACTATGCCATGGGGGGTGGACGTGCCTTTGATGCTGATGCAGCCTATGCCTGGCCGACTGCAGAAATTTGTGCCATGTCCATCGAAGGCGCTGTCGATGTCGCCTACCGCAAAGATTACCGCGCAGCGGACGACCCGGAAGCCAGACGCCAGACCATGATCGATGACATCAGAAATCAAACCAGTGCCCTTGATGCAGCAAGCGATTTCGGCCTCGATGACATCATTGACCCGCGTCACACTCGCCAGCTTCTGATCGAAACATTCAATTCCTGCCCACCTCGACGCCAGGACCGCTCACCACCACGCAAGCGCCCGATTTCACCTATTTAGACGGGCACCGATTTAGAGTAATTGGTTTATTTTGAGCAAGGCAACCTTGTCTGCGAAGCATGGTATACCAAAGCGAATAGTCTTGAATTGACAGTAAGACTCCATCATTAGCATCGATGACGCCGTGAATGGGTAAATCTGAGATGATCCACAGAACTAAACCATTAGTGATGTTTATAGTGGTCTTACTTGAACGCCGGATCAAATAGCCCGGTACCTAATCTTCTGAGGCATTGGCCATCCATGGCGCTAGCCACATCAGATTAGGTACCGGGCTATTCGATCCTAATTACTGAGACTCGTCGAATTATTATCAGTTTTAGATTAGTTATTGTGGGATCAGGTCCTCGATAACACCAATCTCATCATACCTATTTTGATTTCGCCAGACCGAGTACACGCTCACCAAGGATATTCCGCTGCACTTCACTGGTACCAGCGGCAATGGTACTACCAAATGAATTCATATAAGCAAGGGGCCATTGCCCGCCAACGGGCGCCTGTTCATCACTGACGTAGAGGCTGCTGGCAGAACCCTCAATTTCGTAGGCCATTGCGGCCCTGTCCTGGCCGAGTTCAGAACCTGTCACCTTGAACTGCAGCGCAAGCCTATCGGGCTGGTCCTGGAGGGCGCTGACTCCAAGGCGTCGCTGGTTTTGCTTAAAGGCTTCCTCACGGATCAGCAGTTGAACTATCTGCTCCCTTATCAGCGGATCATCAGCAGCGGTCTTGCCATGGCGATGGGAAAACCTGGCAAGTTCAATCAGGGCCAGTGAAGTCGCGGTGTTGGCACCTTCTTCTTTTTCGAGACTCATACCCCCTGCTGCCGGTGTCACCAGATCTGCGGCACCACGCTCATGGGTCAGGGTCGTCATGGCAACCTTCCAGCCGGCGCCGACTTCATCGAGGCGATAGCGGTCCTCGACAAACAGGTCTTCCATAATCACTTCATTGAATCCTGTCCCCCCGGTCATCTTGATTAACGGTCTTACGGTGATGCCATTACCCAGTGAGCCCGCAAAGGGCACAACAAAATAGGACATGCCATTGTACTTATCATTTCTGTCCGTTCGACAAAGCAGGATCATCCAGTCCGCGAAGTGGGCAAGTGAGGTCCAGACCTTGTGACCGTTAATAATCCATCCATCTCCCTTTCGCTCGGCAAAGGTCTGTTGGTTCGCCAGATCAGAACCTGCACCGGGTTCACTGAAACCCTGGCACCAGAGGTCGTCACACGAGAATAGCCTAGGTAACAGTTCGGCCTTCACATCCTCCCGGGCGTGGAAGAATACTGCTGGCGCTGCCATACCCAGCCCGGAGATGTTGGGAAAATAGGGTGTCGCCGCCCTGCGCAACTCGTCATTGGCAATGGCCTGGCAGTTATTGTGGCCACCACCGCCCACTTCCTTCGGGTAGTCGCAGCCCACTAGACCCGCCTCATAGGCAGATTTCTGCCATGCCTTCAGCCAGTCGAGTGCGTCACGATCATTAATCTCAAGTGCACTTTGCGGTATGGCTACGGTTGGATCTCCCGGATGGTTTTCGCTCAGCCACTGACGACAGGCTTTTCTAAACTCAGCCTGTTCCGGAGTATCTTTTGCTTTGCCATCGGCCATAGGTATTCTCCCACCCCATCATTGCGGTCAGAGTAAAGTGCCACATCATTGGGGTCAGAGTAAAGTGCCTGCGTACTTGAACGTTGGGGTCATACGGTTCACTCTGGACTGTAGCTGATGCCTGGGCTATCTTCGGTCTTGACCTTGATTTCCCGTAAGAAAACGAGTGGAGAAAAAGTAATGAGTGACTATATAGAACTTCCTCTCAATGGACTGGAACCCCCCTTGAGCGAGGAGGAGCGCGCTATCCAGGAGATGACTCATCGATTTGCAGAAGATGTCATGAGGCCAATCGGAATTGAACTCGACAAATTGACTCCAGAAGAAGTCATCGAGCCTGGGTCAAGAATGTGGGAAGTGCTCGACAAGGCCAAAGACCTTGGCCTGGGTGTCACTGCCACGGCTGATCTCGAACCAGTGCAAAGGGTACGAATGTTGGCCCTTGCCTCGGAGGAACTGGCCTGGGGAGATGCGGGTCTCGCTGGCGCTATTCTTGTTAACCAGTTTCCAGTGATGTATTCGATGATGGCTGGAAACGATGAAATGGTGGAGTACTGTGACGGTAAACTTGGTTGCTGGGCAATAACGGAACCAGATCATGGCAGTGATATGCTTGATTCCAATGGTGCAATACAGGACTCCCAGGGCGAGTATGGGCGACCAAATTGTGTCGCCCGCATTGACGGAGATCATGTCGTAATAAATGGTCAGAAAGCTGCCTGGCCCTCGGGTTCAATGACCGCGGAAGTATGTGCGCTTTACTGCCATGCAGATGTTGAGGGCAATACCAGCGCCGGTATGGCAGTGATCGTACCCCTTAACTCGGATGGAGTCAGTCGCGGCAAGCCTCTCGATAAGATGGGACTGCGCGCGATGAACCAGGGTGAGCTGTTCTTCGACGAAGTGATTGTGCCAACATCCCATATCATCGCCCGACCAGATACCTATCAGGAACACAGCTACGCCATGTTGAGCGAGGCAAACCCTCAGGTTGCTCTGATGTTTGTTGGTATAGCGCGCGCTGCTTATGATCATGCCCTGACCTATGCCCATGAGCGCAAACAGGGTGGCGTGCCTATTATTCAACACAGCAGCGTTCGCTATCGCCTCTTCCACATGTTCCGAAAGATTGAGGCAGCACGCGCCCTGACCCGCAGAGTGCTTGAATATAATGTCACTGCTGATAGACCCGCACTGCAGGGGTCCTGTGCTGCGAAGATCACCGCAACACAAACCGCATATGAGGTTGCCAGCGATGCCTTGCAGATATTTGGCGGTAATGGGATGACAAGAGCCTTTCCTATGGAAAAATTACTGCGTGATGCCCGATCGGGCTTGATTGCAGATGGCTGTAACGAGGTTCTGGCGCTTAAGGCCGGTTCAATGCTGGTTAACCCGGACCTGCTCTGAATCGCATGCAGTACTGGGGTCAGAGTAAAGTGCCCGAATGAAGAATTTCTCTGGCACTTTACCCTGACCCCAATCTTTGTTGAAAAAGCCAGTGATCACTAACGAATTCATTCTGCTAGAGAACCTGCACCGAACCTATCAGGAAGCCGGGCAGGAGCATGCCGTACTCAAGGGAATTACGCTCACAATAAGGCGCGGAGAAACGATTGCCCTGCTGGGCAGAAGCGGCTCAGGAAAATCTACTTTACTCAATGTCATCAGCGGTATCGATCGGCTGGATCATGGTCAGGTAATTGTCGGAGGAGTGAATCTAACGGCATTACAAGAGCGCGAGTCGACTAGGTTCCGACGGAAAAACATAGGATTTGTGTACCAGTTTTTTAATCTCATCCCCACCCTGACGGCCCTTGAGAACATTGCACTGGTATTGGAGCTAAACGGCTATTCACAGGAAGCTATCAGAGAAAAGTCTCTCGCCATATTAGCTGCCGTTGGGCTTGCTCAGGCAGCTGACCGATTTCCAGACAGGATGTCCGGCGGCGAACAACAACGCGTCGCCATTGCCAGGGCACTGGTACATTCCCCTGGCCTGGTTCTAGCGGATGAACTGACCGGCACACTGGATGCCGAAACAGGTGAGCTCATACTCTCCTTGCTACAGAAGCTGGTGTCAGACCAGGGAGGAACATTGTTCCTGGTGACCCATTCCCTGGCCGTCGCAAAAACGGCAGACCGAATCCTGACTTTGGAAGACGGTCTGCTGGCCGAGCAGGAGGGGTCCTTTGCCTGGTAGGTTGCTGGCGCCTCTTCTTTGGCGCAGTAGCCTGCGCTTTATGTCTCACCACAAATGGCAAAGCTGGCTGAGCTTCACTGGCATAGCGCTAGGCGTAACCATGGTCGTCGCTGTGGATCTCGCTAACAGTAGTGCCCGCCGTGCCTTCTCACTATCCCTTGAGTCAGTGGCAGGCAACGTAACACACCAGATAATCGGCGGCCCAAAGGGTATCGACGAGTCCATCTACAGTCGTTTGCGAAGAGAACTTGCCATTCGCAACAGCACACCCATGGTCACAGGCCGTGTGCACATTGGAGATCAGGTCTTCAGGCTGATCGGCAGCGATCCATTCAGCGAAGCACAACTCAATCGACATACACTCAACATTAGCCGGGGTGAGCTACCGGCCCTCCTGCTCAATCCCACAGCAGTGGTTTTGTCTGAACGAGGGGCCGACAGGCTAAACCTGTCACTCGGTGAAACCTTCAAGATTCAGATAGCGGGGCGAGAGTCGGAGGTTATACTCGCCGCCATTTTTAGCACCGACAATGAAGCTGCAACGGATGGCCTGATTTTTGCCGACATTGCTGTCGCCCAACGGCTGCTGCAGCGCCCGGGAAGATTGGACCGGATCGACCTGGTACTGGGCCAGGGCAATCCACAGCGCTTGTTAGGCTGGCTACCGGATGATCTAAAGCTGGTTGAAAGTGAGACCCGAAATCATTCTCTGCAGCAGATAAGTGAAGCATTTCATATCAACCTGACAGCTATGAGCCTGCTGGCACTGCTTGTCGCTACCCTGCTGATATACAACACCATGACTTTGTCGGTCATACAAAGGCGCCATACCCTCGGTATCTACCGCACGCTGGGTGTCAGCCGACGGGAGATATTCGCCCTTATTCTCAGTGAATCCCTTGTACTGGCACTGGTCGCCAGCACAACCGGCCTAATCGCAGGGCTACTGCTGGGACAAGTGCTGGTTCAATTGGTGACCCGTACGATTAACGACCTCTACTTTAGCCTTCACGTAACTGCATTTCTGATAGACCCCTGGTCACTCCTAAAGGGATTTACACTTGGGATAGTGATGACGCTATTGTCAACACTGCTGCCGGCCTGGGAGGCAAACCGGACTGAACCAACCGCCGTGCAGCAACGCTCAGTGCTGGAGGAGCAGTGGCGCCGCCGCCTGCCCCTATTTATCGTTTTTGGACTTATCTCGCTGCTGCTGGGTATGTTCCTTGTAAGACAAAATCATGATTCCCTGCTGGAAGGTTATGCCGCACTGACCATGATGGTGCTAGGCTTCTGTCTAATCATTCCAAGCCTGGTTGTCTGGCTGAGCCGAGCGGTCTTGCTGCTTACTCCGCAGTCACTTGTCATTCGAATGGCAGTGCGAAGCATTAGCGCTGGAATTAGTCGAACGGGCCTTGCCGTCGCCGCGCTTGCCGTTGCAGTTTCGGTAACCGTCGGCGTTGGTGTCATGATCGGAAGTCTTCGCCATACGGTTTTTGTGTGGCTGGAACAGACCCTAAATGGCGACATCTACATTTCCCCATCAAATCCAAACGATATTGGCTCTATATCCAATTTGAAGCGTGACCTGAGCAATGTAGACGGCATACGGCTGGTAACCAGCAACCGGGTACTGGATATTGAATCTGAATTCGGACCAATGCGGCTCTGGGCAATAACACCGAGTGGTATGAACATACGAATGCCCCTTAAGGATTCTATACCAGAAGCGACGCAGCTATTTTACTCAGGCGAAGGAGTGTTGATCTCTGAACCCCTGGCATACCACCGCCAGCTTGGCAGTGGCGACAGCCTGTCACTGCACACTCTAAAAGGCCCACAACAGTTTCCGATCGTAGGTGTTTTCTACGACTATACCTCTACCCAGGGACTGGTAGCCATGCAACGCGACCTCTACCGCCACTGGTGGGGAGATGAAAGTGTCTCGGGGTTAACCGTATATGGTGACGAAGGCGTCACCCCCGATGCTCTGCTCAATGCAACTCGGGATATCATCGGGAACAGGCAAGCTCAATTCCAGCTCATTTCAAACGGTGAAATCAGGCAGGTTGCCATGCGTGTCTTCGATCGTACATTCGTCATTACTGACGTCATGCGGATGCTGGCGGTACTAGTGGCTTTTATCGGCGTGCTGAGCGCGCTGACCGCACTACAACTCGAGCGTGCGCGCGAGTTCGGTATTCTCAGGGCGACCGGCATGACCCCCGGCCAACTCCGGGTGATGATCATGGTGCAGACAATATTGATGGGGCTCATCGCCGGCCTCCTCGCCATCCCCCTGGGGCTGATGATGGCTGACGTTCTGATAGAGGTCATCAATCGGCGAGCGTTTGGCTGGAGCATGCAACAGATCTTACCCCCCATCGTGCTGGTTCAGGCCATGTCCCTGGCACTGATCTCAGCCTTCCTGGCCGGGCTCTATCCTGCTCAGAAAGCAGCCACAATTTCACCTGCCGCGGCGCTGCGCGAGGAGTAGCCTGATGACCGCCAGAACGACCTACCTTTTGCTGGCACTCACCCTGTTGCTCTCAGCTTGCGAGAAGTATTCCGGGCAAACGCCGACGCTCGACCTGTTGAGCATACTGGGGGGTGATGAAACTGATGGATTTGAACGGGCAGTTGATATCCGGCAATTTCAATTTCCGGCGGATCATGCCGCACATCCGGGTTTTCGCAATGAGTGGTGGTACTTTACCGGCAATCTGGCCAGTGACGATGGCAGACATTTTGGCTACCAGGTTACTTTTTTTCGAACTTCTCTTTCACCTCAAGCCCATAGCGAAGCTCCCAGATCAAGCTGGATAGCCCAGGACATCTGGATGGCCCATGCGGCACTGACAGATATCAAGGACAAGCGACACCAGGCTGTACAACGGTTTTCCCGTACTGGCCCGGCACTCGCCGGTGCAGCCGTTGACCCACTGAATATCTGGCTTGATGACTGGCAGGTAATCAGCAAACCTGGCATCAACAAGGGCAATGAATTCCCCTGGGAAGTCACAATCAATACAGATAACTTCTCACTGCAGCTGGACCTTACACCGTTGAAATCCCCGGTTCTTCAGGGAGATCGCGGTCTCAGTCAGAAAAGCCCAACCAGGGGGAATGCCTCCTACTACTACAGCTACTCAAGATTATTGACAACAGGACTGGTGCGCACCGAAAATATTGATCACACCGTAACTGGCACCAGCTGGTTTGACCGGGAGTGGAGTACCAGCGCCCTTGACACGGGACAAACGGGCTGGGACTGGTTCTCCCTGCAGTTCGACTCGGGTGAAGACCTGATGTACTACCAGTTGCGCGATCTGCAGGGCAACGCTGACGATAACAGTCAGGGGAGCTGGATTGATAAAACCGGCGGTAAGACGCTCATTAAACAACAGGACATGCAACTTACTGTGCTCAAAGAGTGGCACAATGATGATGGGCAGGCATACCCGATTCACTGGCAGATGGACTATGGAAATCAAAGCTGGATTATTGAGGCCGCAGTGGAAAACCAGTTTATGGACCTGGCCGTGCCCTACTGGGAAGGCGCAGTGGAAATCTATGACCCCACATCAATGAACCTGTTGGGCAGGGGTTATCTTGAGATGACCCGAGTCATTCCAATTTGAAATCGGAGGCATTATGAAAACTGAACTGGAGAAAGGTGGCTGTCTGTGTGGTGAAGTCCGCTACGAATTTGACCGCAACGCCGCCATTTCAGCACACCACTGCCATTGCCTTGACTGTCAGAGATGTACTGGCAGCGGCAAAGCGACAATTATTTTTCTGCCCAGGCAAGCGCTTCGACTGACAGGTGAGCTGAAGGTGTTCTCTGTTGTGGGAACCGACGGTGGTCATGTGAACCGTGCCTTTTGCCCCAATTGTGGCTCCCCTACCATCAGCTACGTGGATGAAAATCCTGATCTGACTTTCGTTAAGGCTGGCACGCTGGATGAGTCTTCCTGGGTCACTGTTGCTTCCAGCTATTGGAGCACCTCAGCCAAGGACTGGTCACCATTGGATTACGAAATACCTCACTTTGTCGGTAATCCCGAATGGGGGACCAATTAAGTCCGTCCGTGGATCTGGTCACAGGAATTGGAAATAGAAAGGGGGCCAAAGCCCCCTAACAGTTTATTGCAACGACTAGATCGAACCCAGATTCATGCGCAACTCAAGTGCCCAGTGACGTCGGATGTTGGTATTTCTGAAGTTGAGCAATCCACCCACGACCGTGGTCGCCTGGTTATATATCTCGTTAGAGATGTTCTTCATGAAATACGCGGCTTCGTAGCGGCCATCCGGGCTGCGCCAGGTGAGTGACGCATTATAGATATCGGTGGCGTCGCGGCGGTGTCTGATGAAGTCGCCGTTAAATTGCTGCACACCGTCAGGCTCGTTAGTTCGGGAGCCGCCAATGGACTGATCGTCGGCATGTATCCAGTCTGCGCTCAACACCAGGTTACCCCAATCGTTGAGTTGCCATTCGTAAGCAAATCCGGCAGAGAAGGTCCACTCGGGTGATCGAGCGGAAGGGGCGATGCTGGAAACATCGACCGGTACGAGCCAGCCGGCGAAATTACCGATCGCATCGTCGATTCGAACAGGAGGTCCACACACAGGCGAGTCTTCGGAGTACGGTCCCCCGACCGTAGGTGGGTTCAGTGGAT
>PVBE010686388.1_pt1 | contig 58037 bp, 61 predicted proteins | sample 1631181 | NCBI WGS metagenome assembly PVBE01 (sample SAMN08397723, study PRJNA350692) | Marine metagenome, whole genome shotgun sequencing project. | isolation source: water | place: Pacific Ocean | collected 2012-04
AGCCATAAGCGGACATTACGGCGGAAGACTTCAATGACCGGCAGCCCCCAAGAATTCAGCTAAGGCCACCTGACTTCCGGCGGCATCGACATCAGGATGGCTTCGGTGTTGCCGCCGGTCTTGAGCCCGAAGGTGGTGCCGCGGTCGTAGAGCAAATTAAATTCGACGTAGCGTCCGCGTTTGACCAGCTGCGCGTGGCGTTGCTCTTCGCTCCAGTCCTTGCCCATATGGCGCCGCGCGATTGTCGGGTAGGCGTCTAGAAACGCCCGGCCGACGTCCTGGGTGAAGGCGAAGTCGTTGTCCCAATCGCCGCTATTGAGGTTGTCATAGAAAATGCCGCCGACGCCGCGGGCCTCGCCCCGGTGCGGCAGATAGAAATAGTCGTCGCACCATTTCTTGAACTTCGCATGATAGCTTTCATCAAATTTGTCGCAGGCGTCTTTATAGGCCTGATGAAAATCGGCGGTGTCTTCATCGACGGGAAACACCGGGGTTAAATCGCCGCCGCCGCCGAACCAGCCCTGGGTGGTGACGATCATCCGGGTGTTCATGTGGGCGGCGGGCACCAGCGGCGAGCACGGGTGAATGACCACCGAGACCCCGGACGCCCAAAACCGGGGATCGTCCTTGGCGCCGGGAATGCGGTCACGGAATTCGTCGGTGAATTCGCCCATCACGGTCGATACGTTGACGCCGGCTTTCTCGAAAACCCGGCCCCGCATCACCGACATCACGCCACCGCCGCCTCGATCGACACCATCGCCGCCCCCGGGGCCATCCTCGTCGCGCCGCCAGGCGGTGCGTTCAAACCGCCCGGCGTCGGCGGCGCTGGTGGGGTTGGGTCCGTGGACGTCGTCCTCACAGGCCTCCAACGCCGCACACAAGTCGTCGCGAAAGGATTCAAACCAGGCCGAGGCCTGTTTTTTCTTGTCGTCGCCGTAATCGTTTTCCGCGCTCATGGTCAGCCTATTCAGCCCGTGTCCTTCGGGAATTCCCCGGACTTATTTTCCGGGAAACTCCCGGTCTGGCGCAACGCCTCGCCCAACACCATGCTCATCGCCGCGGCGACATTCAAGGACCGCATGCCCGGCGCCATCGGAATCCGGACCCTGGCATCGGCGGCGGCGTGGACGTCATCGGGCACTCCGGCGCTTTCGCGGCCCGCCATAACAATGTCATCGGGGCGGAAGGTGAATTGCGCATAATCGGTTTCCGCCTTCGTCGTCAACACCACCAAACGGCCGCCATTGGCGGCGGCGCGGGAATCTTGAAAGGATTGCCACGATGCATGGTCGGTCCAGTCCAGCCGGTCCAGGTAATCCATGCCGGCGCGGCGCATCTGTTTGTCCGACAGCACAAACCCGCACGGCCCGATGATATCGACGCCGACGCCCAGGCACGCCGCCGTCCGCATCATGGCGCCGGCGTTACCGGGAATGTCGGGTTGATAGAGCGCCATGCGCATGAAATTCAGATCCTTTTGGTGAATAGCGGCAAAGCCGGATAACCTCTTGCAACCGGATTTCCCGCATTATACCTTCCGCCCCATTCGTATCCACGCCAACAGGCTTATAAATTACATTTTTCGCTTACCAATTCGTTGCAGCCCGCAAACCGTATCCATATTTGAAAACGGGACGTTACATAGTAGAGTGTGCGCACCACCGGAAACGCCAAGGACCGGAATAAGGACAAACCCATGACCGAGACAGCCAACAGCGACGATAAAGCCCGTCGCGATTTTCTGCTTCTTTCCACCATTGCCGTCGGCGCCGTCGGCACAGGATTGGCCGTATGGCCCTTTGTCGATAACATGAACCCGGCCGCCGACACGCTGGCCCTATCAACCACCGAGGTTGATTTGGAGCCGATCGAGGAAGGCCAGTCGATCACCGTGGTTTGGCAGGGCAAACCGGTGTTCGTCCGTCACCGCACGGCGGAAGAGATCAAGACCGCCGAGGCCGTGCCTTTAGATGACCTGATCGACCCCGAAGCCGACAAGGACCGGGTCAAAAAACCCGAGTGGCTGATCATGGTTGGGGTGTGCACCCATTTGGGCTGCATTCCGCTGGGCCAGAAGGCGAACGACCCCAAGGGTGAATTCGGCGGCTGGTTCTGCCCGTGCCATGGATCCCACTACGACACCTCCGGGCGTATCCGCAAAGGCCCGGCGCCGACCAATCTTCCGGTCCCGGTGTATACATTTCTGACCGACACCTCGGTCAAGATCGGATAGGGGGCGGACCATGAGCAACAAATTCTACGAGAACCCGGTCATCAAATGGATCGAATACCGGCTGCCGATCTTCCATTTTATCGACGAATCGGTAGGGTCCGGTTATCCGACGCCGAAAAACCTGAATTACTGGTGGAACTACGGCTCGCTCGCCGGAATCGTGCTGGTGATCATGATCGTCACCGGCATCGTTTTGGCGATGAGCTACACCCCGCATGTGGATTACGCTTTCGAATCGGTGGAACGGATCATGCGCGACGTCAATTACGGCTGGCTGATGCGCTATCTCCACTCCAATGGCGGCTCGATGTTCTTCATCATCGTCTACATCCACATGTTCCGCGGCATGTATTACGGGTCGTTCAAGGAACCGCGCGAATTGTTGTGGATACTGGGTGTTTTCATCGTGCTGGCGATGATGGCGACCGCGTTCATGGGCTACGTGCTGCCGTGGGGGCAGATGAGCTTCTGGGCGGCGACGGTGATCACCAACCTGTTTTCCGCCATCCCCTTGATCGGCGAGGCCATCGTCACCTGGCTGTGGGGTGGGTTCTCGGTCGATAACCCGACGCTGAACCGCTTTTACTCCTTCCATTACGTGTTGCCGTTCGTGCTGTTCGCGCTGGTGTTCGTGCACCTGTGGGCGCTGCATGTGCACAAGTCAAACAACCCCGTCGGCGTCGAAATCAAGGGGCCGCAGGACACCATCCCGTTCCATCCCTACTACACCATCAAGGACCTGTACGGGCTTGGCATCCTGATGATTTTCTTCATGTTCTTCGTCTTCTTCGCGCCCAACTTCTTCGCCGAGCCGGACAACTACATCAAGGCCAATCCCCTGGTGACGCCGACCCACATCGTGCCGGAATGGTATTTCCTGCCCTATTACGCGATCTTGCGCGCGGTGCCGGACATCTGGTTCATCTCGGCCAAACTGGGCGGCGTGATCGGCATGTTCGGCTCGATCCTGATCCTGCTGCTGCTGCCGTGGCTGGACCGCTCGCCGGTTCGCAGCGCCCGGTTTCGGCCTATTTACCGGCAGTTCTTCTGGGTGTTCGTGGTCGACTGCTTCATCCTCGGCTGGGTCGGCGCCAATTCGCCGGACGCCGTCTTCCACGGCATCCCGTTCCTGTGGATCGGCCGAGTGACGACGGCGTATTACTTCGCCCACTTCGTCGTCATCATTCCGCTGATTAGCATCCTGGAAAAACCTAAAATGCCCCCTGATAGCATCAGCGCCGCGGTTACCGGCGCGGCACCGAAGGGAGCGGAATAATGATTAAAACCACGAAAGTCGCTCTCCTGGTCATGGCCATGTCCCTTGCCTTCGCCGCCCGTCCGGCCGTTGCCTCGGAAGGGGCGGAACCGCCGGCTCGGGACTGGTCCTATACCGGCATGTTCGGAACCTATGACCGGGGCAGCCAGCAACGCGGCCTGCAGGTGTATCTGGAGGTCTGCGCCAGTTGCCATTCGCTCAGGCTGGTGGCCTACCGCAATTTGGCCGGCATCGGCCTCAGCGAGGACCAAATCAAAGCCATCGCCGCCGAGTTCGAAGTCACCGACGGCCCCAATGAGGAAGGCGAAATGTTTTCCCGCCCGGCCAAACCGTCCGATAGGTTTTCCTCGCCCTTCCCCAACGACAACGCGGCGCGGGCGTCAAACAATGGCGCCCTGCCGCCGGATCTGTCGCTGATGACCAAGGCCCGCAAGGGCGGCGCCGATTACCTGCACGCGCTGTTGATGGGTTACAAGGAAGAGCCGCCCGCCGGCGTCAAGCTAGGCGAAGGCATGAACTACAACATCTACTTCGTCGGCAACCAGATCGCCATGGCGCCGCCGATCGACGACGACGCCGTCGAATACGCCGACGGCACCAAGGCGACGGCGGAACAAATCGCCACCGACGTTACCACCTTCCTGGCCTGGGCGGCGGAACCGGAGCTTGAGGAGCGCAAACGCCTCGGCATCAAAGTGTTGTTATTCCTGATCGTGCTGACGGCGATGTTGTACGCGCTCAAACGCCAGATCTGGAAAGACCTGCATTAAAAAAAACCGCCGGCCTCAGTTTTTCTTGGCGCCTTTGTCGATCCAGCGGCGAATCAGGTGACGCTGCCACTTGGACAACGGCTTGCGGTTGTGCGGCATGTTGATTTCTGGCCGCGCCCGGCCTTCGATCAGGACGCTCAGGTTGGACCCGAAGGAGTCGCCGGGAACGACAATCGCGCCGAAATTCGTCCCTTTCATGACCCCTTCATAGGTCGAAAAATCAAGCCCGCTTTCCAGGTGTCCCTCTCCGCCGGGTTGGTGACATTCACCGCAGTGTTGTTGGAGGATGGGGAATATCTCCTGGCTGAAGCTGGCGTGTTCCCCCCTGGCGGCGGATCCACTGATGACGAAGGCAGCACTAAAGGCAATGATCCAAGTGATGATGGTTAGTGCCCGGTTCGGGTATATAGCCATTTTGGCCTCCACTCTGCCGGAAACAAACATTATGGTGATTGTGAACGCTAACACATCGGGGCCACATCGGCTTTGACCCTGGTCAAGAACCCCATAACCTATTGATGAATAAAAATAATCCCGCCGAGAACATGAACAGCGCCCACACCGTCGTGGCGTGCCTGGGCGGCGACAGGACGGCCTTGGAACAACGCCCGGCGCCGCGCCCGGACGCCGGCGAGATTCTGCTGGCGCTTCGGGTCGTCGGCTTTTGCGGCACCGATCTCTATAAGCTGGATACCGGCACGGCGGCACCCGGCAGCGTCCTCGGTCACGAATTGGTCGGCGACGTGATCGCACTCGGCGATGGCGTCGATAAATTCTCCATCGGTGACCGGGTCGCGGTACCCCACCACGTGTCGTGCGGTGAATGTGTTTACTGCCGTCGCGGCAATGAAACCATGTGTGAGGTGTTTCGGGAAAACCTGCTGGTGCCGGGCGGCTTCGCCGATACCATCGTGGTCCGGGCCCGCGCCGTGGAGCAAGCGGCGAAACGGCTGCCGGAGGACTTAAGCGACAAAGCCGCGGTGTTCATGGAACCGGCCGGCTGCGTGCTCAGGGGCATCCGCCGCGCCGGTCTTGAAGGAACCCCGACCGCCCCCCCCTCAGCCGTCGTCATGGGCGCCGGCAGCATGGGGCTGTTGCATCTTTTGGTTCTGAATGCCGTATTCCCGGACGCCAATGTGACCGTCATCGATCCTGTTGGTGAGCGCCGCGCCATGGCGGAAAAGCTGGGCGCGGCCTTGACGTCGGAGCCCGGCGAAGCGGCCCTGGAAGCGGTGATGGCGTCCACCGGCGGCGATGGAGTCGATGCCGCCTTCGATACCGTCGGTGGGGCCAAGACATTGGATACCGGCCTCAAACTGACCCGCCAGGGCGGCTCGGTGGTGCTGTTCGCCCATGCGCCGGGGGACGGGGCAGCCGAAGTCGATCTCAATTCGGTGTTCAAGTTCGAGCGCCGGATTTTGGGGACCTATTCGGCGTCGGTGGAGGACCAAGCCGAAATTTTCGAGCTTCTCAGCAGCGGCGCGCTCGACCCGTCGCCCCTGGTCACCCACACCATGGCGCTGGATGACTTCGAGGTCGGCGTTTCCTTGGCTAGGAATCACCAGGCCCTGAAAGTTCTTTTCACCCCTTCCAGCAACGCGGCGCGGTCGTGATGGCCCCGCCGACAACCACCAAGACCATGCGCGGCGCGGTGCTTCTGGGAGCAGAGAACATCGAAATTCAGGACGTTCCCGTGCCTGAACCCGGCGACGGTGAGATTTTATTAGGCATCGAAGCCGCGACCACCTGTGGCACCGACGTCAAGGTGTTCCGGCGCGGCGGTCATCCCCGGATGCTGAAGGTGCCGACCTTGTTCGGCCATGAAGTGTCGGGCCGAGTCGCCGCCATCGGCCCCGGCGTCGAGCGTTTTTCAGAAGGGGACGCCGTCGTCGTCGCTAACTCGGCGCCGTGTCTTGAGTGCGTCCCGTGCCGCATGGGCCGTGAAAACCTGTGCGAAGACCTGCACTACATTAACGGCGCTTTTGCCGAATATCTATTGGTGCCCCGGCGCTTCGCCCTGCGCAACACCCACGCCATCCCTGAGGGTCTGTCGTTTGAAAAAGCGGCGCTGACGGAACCCCTGGGCTGCGTCCTGCACGGCATCGAGGCTTGCGATCTGCATCGCTATGGCGGACAGGGGCCGATTGAGATCGTGGTCTTCGGCGGCGGCCCCATCGGCCTGCTGTTCGTCGCCGCCTTGGCCTTGGACGGGCACCGGGTGATTTTAGCCGACCCCAACCCCAGCCGCTTAGGCGTCGGTAAAAAACTGGGCGCGGCGGAAACCATCGAAATCGTCCGTGGCGGCGGCCAGGCCGAACGGGTATTGGCCGTGACGAATGATCAAAAAGGCGCCTGGGTCGCCATCGATTCCACCGGCGTTAACGAGGTCTGGTCGAACGCCATTCAGTCCGTGCGCCCGGGCGGCTTGGTCAACCTGTTCGGTGGCTGCGCGCCCGGCACTTCCATCGATCTGGACACCCATCGGGTTCACTATTCGGAGCTGACCATCAAAGGCGTCTACCACCACCGCCCGGACACCATCAAAAGGGCGCTGGCGCTGCTCACCGATCCTAATTTCAAGGCCGAGCTTTTATTGTCCGCCGAGCGGCCCATCGATGAGGTCGAAGACGCGCTCAGAAGCATGATCAGCAAAGACGCGCTTAAAGTCGTTATCAAAGGTCGTACTTAAAAATCAAAAAACGTGGTGAAGCCTTCGACCGGCTCGCGTTCCGTTACCAGGGTGTTCTCGATGGCATCGGGGTCGGCATAGCCCAACGACATGCCGCAAACGACGACCTCATCTTCGGAGATTCCCAATTGCTCGCGAATAATGGCGTGGTAATTGGCGAACGCCGCCTGCGGGCAGGTGTGCAAGCCTAAGCCCCGCGCCGCCACCATGATATTTTCCAGGAACATGCCGTAATCGAGCCAGCTCCCAACCTGGAGCGCGCGGTCGATGGTAAATATCAGGCCCACCGGGGCGTCGAAGAAAAGGAAATTCCGGCCGTGCTGGGCGTGCATCTTTTCCTTGTTGCCCTTTTCGATGCCGAGCAAGCCGTAAAGGTCCCAGCCGACCTTGCGCCGCCGGGCCAAATGGACATCGGTGAATTCCAGGGGATAGTAATTGTATTCCCCCTCATAGGTATCGTCGCCGTCATAGGCCTTCAGGATTGCCGATGACAGCGCCGCCCTGACCCCGCCGGCAACCGCATAAACCCGCCACGGCTGAATATTGGTGCCGCTGGGGGCGCGGCTGGCGGTTGCCAGTAGCTTTTCCACCATTTCCTTAGGAACAGGATCGGCCAGGAATCGGCGGATCGATTTGCGGCTGGTGATCGCTTGTTCTACGTCTTTTGCGACGGCGTTCAATTCTTCCGGCTCGGTCACGGGCCTTTTCCTTTCCTTACGCTTGCGCCAGCAGCCTCATGCAAAATCCACATGGCTGGCTTGCAAATTAAACGTTTGGCTTCTATATAGGACCGATATATATCAACCCAATATAGCTACCCTTTAAACATTTTGCCTGATCAGTGGCAGGGATCAAGTCATGGACTCAAAAACACTTTGCCTCGGCGCGCTCATCCTCGGTGACGCCAGCGGCTATGAAATCAAGAAACTGTTCGAGGAAGGCCCGTTCGGTTACTTCCACCATACCAGCTTCGGCTCTATTTATCCGGCGCTCGGCAAGCTAACCGAGGAAGGCCTCGTCACCTGCGACGAGCATGAACAGGACAGCCGTCCCGACAAGAAAGTCTACAGCCTGACCGACGCCGGCCGCGCCACCTTCAAGACGGCGCTGGCCAAGATCCCGGCACCCGACAAAATTCGATCTGAATCCATGTATATGCTTTTTTTCGCCAACCAATTGGACCCCGATCATTTGCGCGACGTTTATGACGGATACCTAAACGGATTTCGCCGCACCATCGACATTCTCGACGGCCTCAACGACGACGGGATCAGCCAATCCCGATTGTTCATGCGCGGTTTTGGCAAGACCTTCTATAAAGCCGCCCTTACCTACATGGAAGAAAACCGGCATATGTTGTTGGACGATGACAAAGCCCCCGGCGGCAAGGGAGGCAGGTCATGAAACGATCTCATTTAACAGCGCTCGCCATTGCCTCAGTCGTAATCCTGTGGCTGGCGTCTGGTATGGTCGGCGGAAATGCTGCATCCGAAGACGCGAAACCCCCTGCCCCGTCAGCCAAAACGGCGTTGATAGAAGTCCGCGCCCAAAACATGACCGCACGGGACAAAGCCAGCGAATTGATTCTATTCGGCCGCACCGAGGCCATCCGCACCGTCGTGCTGCGCGCCCAAACGGCAGGCCGCGTCACCGCCATCCGTATAGATAAGGGGAATATGGCGGCAACAGGCGACGTCATCGTGCGATTGGCCGCTGACGACCGTCCTGACCGCCTGAAGGAAGCGGAAGCGGCCGTCGATCATGCCCGTCTTGCCTACGAAGCGGCCAAGAAGCTGTCAAAAAAGGCGTTCCGATCGAAGGTTCAACTGGCCGAGAACAAAGCCTCGCTTGAATCCGCCCGTGCCCGGCGCGCGGCAATTCGCACCGAGATCCGGCAAACCAAAATCCGTGCTCCCTTCGGCGGTGTCGTCAACGATGTCGGCTTAGAGCTCGGCGACTATCTGAAAGTCGGCGACAATGCCGCCACCATTGTCGATCTGGACCCGATGTTGGTCGTTGCGGAAATTTCCGAACGTAATATCGGCCACCTTTCAGTTGGTGGACCGGCTCGGATTTTAGTCTCCGGACTCGGCAATTTCGAAGGCACCATCCGATTCATTTCCAGAACCGCAACGCCGGCGACCCGAACATTCCGTATCGAAGTGTCGGTTGCCAATCCCGGCGGCGCCATCGGCGAGGGCATGACCACGGAATTGCGTCTTGGTCTGGAAACGGTTCGCGCCCATTTGTTGTCTCCGGCGGTGCTGACCCTTTCCGACGAAGGGGTCGTAGGCGTCAAAACGTTAAATCCGGAGGACGTGGTTGAATTCCACCCGGTGCGCATCATCGCCGACACGCCGGGCGGCATGTGGGTGGACGGTTTGGCCGAGAAGATCCGAACCGTCACCGTGGGCCAGGAATTCGTCAAGGTCGGACAAAAGGTCAAGCCTATCCCGGACAAGGCCCCACCGAATAAGGCGGAGGGCAACTGATGCTTGCCCTAATCGATCAAGCCTTTTCCCATGCCCGCACGGTTCTGTCGACGCTGGTGCTGATCTTGATCACCGGCACGATATCGTACGTCAACATCCCCAAGGAAGCTGAGCCGGACATCAACATTCCCATCGTCTACGTCAAGATCGCTCACGAAGGAATTTCGCCGGAAGACGCGGAAAGACTGCTGATCCGGCCCATGGAACAGGAACTGCGCGGCATCGAAGGCGTTAAGGAGATGCGCTCCACCGGCTATGAGGGCGGCGCCAACGTGACCCTGGAATTCGATGCCGGGTTCGATGCCGACAAGGCCATGAACGACGTCCGGGAAAAAGTCGATCTGGCTGGGCCCGAACTGCCGGCGGATACCGACGAGCCGACCGTCCATGAGGTCAATTTCAGCCTGTTCCCGGTCATCGTTGTGACCCTTTCGGGCGAGGTCCCGGAACGCACCCTGATGCATCTGGCCCGCGATTTACAGGACACCATCGAAGGCCTATCCAGTGTGTTAAACGTGGAAATTGCCGGCGACCGTGAGGAAATGGTTGAAGTCCTGATCGATCCGGCCAAGGTGGAAAGTTACGGTCTGTCGCCGCAGGATGCCATCGCCGCCTTCAAAAACTCCAACCTGTTGGTTGCCGCCGGCACCCAAGACACCGGCCGCGGGCGGTTTTCCCTTAAGGTGCCGGGGTTGTTTGAGACCACCCGTGACGTTTTGGAATTGCCGATCAAGACCGAGGGCGATTCCGTCGTCCGCATGGCCGACATCGCCGACGTGCGGCGCACCTTTAAGGACCCGGAAAGCTTCGCCCGCGTCAACGGCAAAAAGGCGCTGGCATTGGAAGTTTCCAAACGGAGCGGCGAAAACATCATTGAAACCATCGAAAACGTACGCCGTATCGTCGAGGAAGAACGCAAATCCTGGCCCCAAGGGCTACGCCAAGCCGTCCTGGTGGACTTTTCCCAAGACAAGTCAAAACAGATTCGCACCATGCTGAAGGACTTGCAGAACAATGTCATTGCCGCCGTTCTGCTGGTGATGATCGTCGTCATCGCGGCGCTCGGCATCCGCACCGCGGGGCTGGTCGGGGTTGCCATTCCGGGCTCGTTTCTGGCCGGCATTCTGGTATTGGCCTCTTTCGGTATGACCATCAATATCGTCGTCCTGTTCTCGTTAATCCTTGCCGTCGGCATGTTGGTGGACGGCGCCATCGTGGTCACCGAATTCGCCGACCGCAAGATGACCGAGGGCGAGCCGCCCAAACGCGCCTACAGTTTAGCGGCCAGGCGCATGGCATGGCCGATTATCGCGTCCACGGCGACGACCCTGGCGGCGTTCGGGCCGTTGATATTCTGGCCCGGTGTCGTCGGCGAGTTCATGAAATTCCTGCCCCTGACCCTGCTGGCGACGTTGTCGGCATCGCTGTTGATGGCGTTGGTGTTCGTGCCCACACTCGGCGCCTATGTGGGACGTCCCGGCGAAGCCGACCCGGAAACCATGAAAGTGCTGGCCGCCGGAGAATCCATGGATGACTTGCAACATACCCCCGGCGCCACCGGCATCTATGTTCGGGTACTACAACGCGCCTTGAACCATCCCGCCAAGATTATGGCTGGCGCCGTTGCCATCTTAATCGCCGTACAGGTCAGCTATGCCGCGTTTGGCAAGGGGGTCGAGTTTTTCCCCAATGTGGAGCCCGACTTTGCCAAATTGCAGGTACGCGCCCGTGGCAATCTTTCGATCCAGGAAAAAGGCACGCTGATGGCCGAGGTGGAACGCCACATCCTGGCGCTGAATGCCAAAACGGGTGAATTCAAGAGCGTTTACACCCGCACCGGCACCGAGCAAAACAGCCAGGAGGCCGAAGACATCATCGGTACCGTGACGTTGGAATTTACCGATTGGGACAAACGCCGCAAGGCGGCCCTGATTCTGGCCGACGCCCAGCAACGGGTCAGCGGGTTGGCCGGCATTATCGTCAATCCGCGCGAACAAGAAGCCGGGCCCCCCGTCGGCAAGCCGGTGCAAATACAATTGTCGTCGCGCTTTCCCTCTCTTTTGGCCCCGGCAACGGCCAACGTCCGCCGCCAATTCGATCAGCTGGACGGGTTAGTCAATATTGAAGACAGCCGCCCGTTGCCCGGCATCGATTGGCAGATCATCGTCGACCGCGCCCAGGCGGCTAAATTCAATGCCAACGTCGATATCGTCGGTCGCTCCGTGCAACTGGCATCCACGGGAATCAAACTGGGCGAATACCGCCCCGATGACAGCGACGATGAAATCGATATCCGGATCCGCTATCCCGTCGCTTATCGGACCATCGACCAATTGGATCACATCCGCGTGGTCACCCCATCAGGATCGGTGCCAATCAGCAATTTCGTCAGCCGTACGGCGAAGCCTCGGGTCGGCACCCTGAATAGGACCGATGGCAACCGGGTCATGACCGTCAAGGCCGATTTAGCCCCTGGCGTGCTCGCCGACGACAAGGTGACGGCGTTGCAGGACTGGTTAAAAAAGGCCGATATCGACCAGCGCATCGACGTCACCTTCAAGGGCGAAGATGAGGAGCAGGCCAAGGCCAAGGCATTTCTGGGAAAAGCCCTCGCCGTCGCCTTGTTCATCATGGCGATCATTCTGGTCACCCAGTTCAATAGTTTCTATTCGGCGTTTTTGATCCTGTCGGCGGTGATCATGTCCACCATCGGGGTGTTTATCGGCCTGTTGATTACAGGCCAACCGTTCGGCATCGTCATGGGCGGCATCGGCGTCATCGCGCTGGCCGGCATCGTCGTCAACAACAACATCGTGTTGATCGATACCTTTGACCGGCTCAAGGGAACCACCAAAACGGCGAAGGAAGCGATCCTGCGCACCGGGGCACAGCGTCTCAGGCCGGTGTTGCTGACCTCGGTGACGACGATCCTGGGACTGTTGCCGATGGTGCTGGGCGTCAACATCGACTTCCTCACCCGTGAAATTTCCATCGGCGCGCCGGCCATGCAGTGGTGGTCGCAGTTATCGACGGCGATCGTGTTCGGGCTCGGCTTTGCCACCATCCTGACCCTGGTGGTGACGCCGTCGGCGCTGATGATCAAGGTCAACGTGCATGACTGGCTGGCGCGGCGCCGAGGAGCGAAGAAGAAAACCGCTAAAAAGCTGGCGAAAGCCTAATCCAAATAGTCCTCGATATATTCGCCAATGATGGCTTCCAGGCTATCGTCGGCGGGTAGCCCCAGGGCGCGGGCGCGGCTGTCCTGCATGGCCAACGGCCAGGATTTGACAATTGCCTCGATGGCCGGGTCCGGCTTCGGTGTCACCGGGCCTAAGGTCATCCCTTTCTCGGCGGCGACACGCTCCAGAGCCTCGATCATTTCCGTCACCGCATAGGCATTATTGGGCAGGTTGACGACGCGGTCAGCGCCCAACGCATCGCCATCCGTATCCATCAGGCCGATCAATCCGGCGATGGCGGCCCGCGCCCCGATCACCATCATGCGGGTGTCCATGCCCACCGGCAGCACATATTCTTGGGCCCCCAGCGGTTCACGGAAGACGCCGCTGGCGAACCCCGACGCCGCCGCATTGGGGGCACCGGGACGGATGATCACCGTCGGCAAGCGGGCGGCGCGGCCGTCGATGAAGCCCTTGCGGGTGTAATCGTTGATCATCAGCTCGCTGATGGCCTTGGTCATGCCGTAGGTGGTCTGCGGCACCAAACGTGTCATATCGGTGACGGCCTCCGGCATCTCCTCACCGCCGAACACGGCGAGGCTGGAGGCCAGCACGATGCGCGGCGTGCCCTCCCTGGCGCGCAGGGCCTCCAGGATATGCCGGCCGCCGTCGAAATTAACCCGCATGGCGAGATCGAAATCCTGCTCGCCGCCGGCGCTGACCACCGAGGCGAGATGAAAAACGCCGATGTCGTCGCGGTCGATGAGGGCGGCAACCTGATCCCGGTCCAAAATATCGCCTTCGACCATGCTGACCCGGTCATCCAACCCGTCCGGCAGCTCATCCGGCACTTGGGCGTCGAACAACACCAGGGAGTCGATCTCGGGATGGGTCATCAGTTTGCGGGCGATGCCTACACCCAAAAACCCACAGCCGCCGGTGATGACAATTTTCATGGCATTCGCCGCCGCTCAGTCCCCGGCGTTTTCCGGGTACAGCGCAGCCAGGCCTGGTTTCGAGGCCTCGGCAACACCCCTCTCCGTAATCAGGCCGGTCACCAGCCGCGCCGGGGTGACGTCGAAGGCATAGTTGGCGGCGTCGCTGGCGGGCGGCGCAATGGTGATGGTTTCGATTTTTCCCGCATCGGTGACGCCGGTCAGCCGCGTGACTTCGCCGCCGTCGCGTTGTTCGATGGGAACGTCCTTGACGCCGTCGTCGATGGTCCAATCGATGGTCGGCCCCGGCAGGCCAACATAAAACGGCACGCCGTTGTCGTACGCCGCCAACGCCTTCAAGTAGGTGCCGATCTTGTTGCAGACGTCGCCCGCCGCCGTGGTCCGGTCGGTGCCGGTGATGCACAAATCGACCATGCCGTGCTGCATCAGGTGGCCGCCGACATTATCGACAATCAAGGTATGGGGAACGCCGTGCTGGCCCAGTTCCCAACAGGTCAGGCTGGCGCCCTGGTTGCGCGGCCGGGTCTCATCGACCCACACATGCACCGGAATGCCGGCGTCAAAGGCCTTGTAAACGGGCGCCATGGCGGTGCCCCAGTCCACCGTCGCCAGCCAACCGGCGTTGCAATGGGTAAGAACGTTGACCCGGTCCGGCTTGCCCTCCGACTTATTTTTTTCGGTCCAGATGTCTTCGATAATGCCACGGCCGTGTTCGCCCAGCGATGAGCACATCTCCACATCTTCATCACAGATGTCGGCGGCGCGTTTATACGCCGCGGCTTGGCGATCACCGGCGGCCAAGGGTTCCAACAATGCCTTCAGGTCATCCAGTGCCCAACGCAGGTTAACCGCCGTCGGCCGGGATTCGAACAGAACCTTATAGGCTTTATCCAGGCCGGCGTCGGACGCATCATCCTTCATCGCCAAGGCCACGCCATAGGCCGCCGTCGCCCCGATCAAGGGCGCGCCCCGCACCAGCATGTTGGCGATGGCGCGAACCGCATCGCCGAGCGACGTCATGCCGACGACGACGAATTCAAACGGCAGCTTGGTTTGATCGATGATCTCAACCGTTTCGCCATCCGGCCCAAGCCAGATGGTGCGGAAGGGTTTGCCGTTGACCTTCATCGTCCCCGCCGGTTCCTATTCGGCGCCTTCGATGATAAACAAATCGCGATCGACGGCGCCGCCCTCCAGGTGGGCGAGGGCTTCCTTATAAGCCTCTGATTCATGGCATTCTTTCGCCCTGTCCATACTCTCGAATTCGATAACGACGGCACGGAGTTTCTCTTTTCCTTCATAGCAGGCCAGGTTGGCGCCGCGGGCGAGAAAATTGCCGCCGAAAGAATTTACCGCCGGGCCGGCGAGCTCGGCATAGGCTTTCAGCTTGTCTGGGTCGTTGATGGCGTTATAGGCGGATATCAAATAGGCCTTTGGCATAACTTTTCCTTCCTCAATGGGTTTGATTAATTAACCGGCGAGCGCCCGGCCGGCCACCGCGGACAGTTTCTCGACCATCTTCGCATCGCGGGCGTCGGGCTGGGTGATGATGGCGTTGTCCAAGGCCGTATGGCAGCCTTTGGTACAGGTCTCGGCCCGGCCTGATAACGACGGCGTCACCGCCTTGACCAGGGCGCGGGCGTTATCGGCGTTGCCCAACAGCACCTTGATGATGGCGTCGACGGTGACGTGATCGTGGTCCGGGTGCCAGCAATCGAAATCGGTGACCATGGCGACGGTGGCGTAACACATCTCGGCCTCGCGGGCGAGCTTGGCCTCGGGCATGTTGGTCATGCCGATGACGTCGCAGTTCCAGCTTCGATACAGTTCCGATTCCGCCAGGGTGGAGAACTGCGGGCCTTCCATGGTCAAATAGGTACCGCCCCGCTGATAGGGAATATCCAGGGCCTTGATGGCGGCTTCGATAGCATCGCCCAAGCGCGAACAGACCGGATGGCCGAGACCCACGTGCGCCACCAGCCCGGTGCCGAAAAAGCTTTTCTCGCGGGCGAAGGTGCGGTCGATGAATTGATCGGCAATCACGAAGGTTCCCGGCGTCAGCTCCTCCTTGAACGAGCCGCAGGCGGAAACCGAAATGATCTCGGTGACGCCGGCCCGTTTCAGGCAATCGATGTTGGCGCGGAAATTCAATTCCGACGGCGGAATCCGGTGGCCGCGCCCGTGCCGGGGCAGGAACACCATCTGCTGCCCGTCTAATTCCCCCATCATCAATTCATCGGAGGGATCGCCGAAGGGCGAGCTGACTTTTTCCCAGCGGGTGTTTTCCAGGCCGTCGATATCATAGACGCCGCTGCCGCCGATGACGCCGATGACGGGCGGGATTCCAGGGGGGTTGTCCGCCATCAGCCGACGTTCTCGGCGAACAGTTCCATGGTCCGCTTCAACGCCATTGTTGAGGCTTCTTCGTTGTATTCGGGGCGATGATCGCAGTTAAACCCGTGCCCGGCGTCATAAATGTAAACCGGCACCTCTGGATGCGCTTGGGATATAGCCTCGACGTCTTCCAGGGGAATGGATTGGTCGTGTTTGCCGAAATGCAGGATCGTCGGACAGTTGGGATTCTCACCGTTCAAACCTATGATACCGCCACCGTAATAGCCGACGGCGGCATCGAAATTGAGCCGGCAGGCGGCGGCCCAGACGACGAAACCGCCCCAGCAATAGCCGGTGATGCCGACCTTGCCGACGGCGGACGCGGCTTCCCAGGCGGCACGGACATCGGCCATGACCAAATCGAGGTGCTCGTTGCCCTGGGCCTTGAGGCCGATGCCGATGGTTTTGTCCTCATCTTCGTAACCGAGATCCACGCCCGCCTGAAAGCGGTCGAAGATGGCCGGCGCAATGGCGACATAGCCTTCGGCGGCAAAGCCGTCGGCGACGTTGCGAACATGGCTGTTGACGCCGAAGATTTCCTGAATGACGACGATGCCACCTTTCGGCGCAGCGCCTGTTTCCCCTGGCGGATCGGCCCGGTAGGCGCTCAATTGGTGCCCGTCCGCCGCCGTTAATCTAATTGTCTCGCCCATGATGCCTCCCCTAGTTCTGTGCACGAATTATTAGCGCTAACCTAGCGCATTCCGAACTTCTGACAAGAGGATGATTCTTGGACATATTCCGCGGGAAGGCTAAACGTTAAACCGAAATAAAATCACATCGCCGTCCTTGACGATGTAGTCGCGGCCTTCGGCGCGCATTTTTCCGGCTTCCTTGGCCGGCTGCTCGCCGCCGAGCGCGATATAGTCTTCATAAGCGATCGTTTCCGCGGCGATGAAGCCCTTGGCGAAATCGGTGTGGATGACGCCCGCCGCCGCCTGCGCCGTGGCGCCCTCCTCAACCGTCCAGGCGCGGACTTCTTTCGGCCCGGCGGTGAGAAAGGTGATTAAATTCAACAACGCGTAGCCGGCGCCAATAACCCGGTCCAAGCCGGTTTCAGTGAGGTCCAGACTTTCAAGAAATTCTTGGCGTTCGGCGGGGTCGCTCAGTTGCGCCACCTCTTCCTCGATCTTGGCCGAAATGATGACCGACCCGGCGTTCTCGCCCTCGGCCATGGCGGCGGCCTTATCACTGTAGGCATTGCCGGTGGCGGCATGGTCCTCATCGACGTTGAGGACATACAGCACCGGCTTCGCCGTCAACAGGCTAAGCATGCGGAAGGTCTTGGCCTCTTCCGGATCAACGTCCAGCTTGCGCGCGGGTTCACCGTCCTCAAGAAGCTTGAGGGTTCGCTCCACCAGCGCCAGTTCGGCGGTTGCCGCCTTGTCCTGGCCGCGGCTTTTCTTGATCAGGTTATCGGTGCGTTTTTGCAAACTTTCCATGTCCGCCAACATCAGTTCCGTGGCCACCACGTCGGCGTCGTTAATCGGGTCGGCGGCGGTATCGGCGTCGAAACAGCGAAGCACGTGGATGATGGCGTCGACCTCGCGGATATTGCCGAGGAATTTGTTGCCCAGCCCCTCGCCCTTGGATGCGCCTTTCACCAGCCCCGCGATATCGACGAATTCCAACCGCGTCGGCACCACCTTTTCCGGCTTGGCGATATCAGCCAGGGCGTCGAGGCGAACGTCGGGCACCGAAACCCGGCCGATGTTGGGCTCGATGGTGGTGAACGGAAAATTCGCCGCCTCCGCCGCCTGGGATTGGGTCAGCGCATTGAACAGGGTCGATTTACCGACGTTGGGAAGCCCGACGATACCGCAGTTAAAGCCCATCGCCGTCCTCGTCGGTATTGGGATCGGGCCCAGTTTTTGAAGACGGGGGTTTTGATGGCCGGGGCGGGTTGACGGCGTCGGCCAGCTTGCTCATCAGGTCGCTGTCTTTGCCTTCGATCAACAACCCGGTGTGTTCGGAAAGGGCATTCAGGACTTTTTCCAGCCACGCCGTGTCCCCCTTGGCGAAATCCTTGAGCACGTGGCCGGTGACCTTGTCCTTGTCGCCGGGGTGGCCGACGCCTAACCGCACGCGGCCGTAATCGGGGCCGATATGGGCATGGATGGACCTGAGCCCATTGTGCCCGGCATGGCCACCGCCCCGTTTGACACGAACCTTGGCGCATTCGAGATCAATTTCGTCATGCAGGATGATGATGTCGGCGGCGGGAATTTTGTAAAAGGTGGCGGCGGCGGCAACGCAACGGCCGGAATCGTTCATAAAGGTTTCGGGCTTCAACGCCAGCACCTTTTCACCGGCAATAGCACCTTCGGCGATTTGGCCTTGGAATTTTTTCCGGAACGGCGAAAACGAAAAACGCTCGGCGATGGCATCGAGGGCCATGAAGCCGATGTTGTGACGATTTTTGGCGTATTCGGCGCCGGGATTTCCAAGGCCAACTAACAGCAACATGACGGGGAACCCCCTCCGGCGGACGGGTGGTGTTACTTTTTGTCGTCCTTGGCTTTGTCTTCGCCCTCGGCTTTTTCTTCACCTTCTGCCGCTTCGCCTTCTTCGCCCTCTTCGCCTTCTTCACCCTCTTCGCCTTCTTCGCCCTCTTCGCCTTCTTCGCCCTCTTCGTCCTCTTCATCCTCGGTCTCGACCAGGAGCGTCGGGGCGGCGATGGTGCAAACGGTGAAGTCACGGTCGACGATGGTCAGTTCGGCGTCGGCGGGCAATTCGATGGCGCCGATATGAACACTGTCACCGATATCAAGCCCGGTCAGGTCAACCATGATGCTTTCCGGAATGCTGTCCGGGTTGCAGCGCATTTCTACCGTATGGCGGACGACGTTGAGAACGCCGCCGCGTTTGAGGCCGGGGCTTTCTTCATGATTATCAAATACCACCTGGACATCGATGTTGAGCCGGGTGGTGGCGCTGAAGCGCATGAAATCCACATGAATAGGACGATCGGTAACCGGGTCGACCTGCAGGTCGCGGGCCAGCACCCGATGTTTCTGGCCGCCGACTTCGATTTCGAAAACGCGGGCGAAAAATCCGGGGCCGCGAAGCTGTTTTTGAAGATCCAGGGGGTCAATGGAAATCAACACCGAGTCTTCCTTGTTCCCGTAGATGATGCAGGGAACGCGTCCGGCGCGGCGGATTTGGCGGGCGGCGCCGGTGCCTGTTCCTTCTCGCACTTCAGCGGCGAGTGCTGTCATTTGGGCCATCTTAAATCTCCTTGGTTTGGCGGCGCCGTTTCTTCATATGGCTGCCGTGCCGAAATGCCTTTCTCAAGGCCGGGGATACATACCCGCCTTGGTCCGTCCGGTCAATCAATGAAGTGCCGGTTTTCCCGGTTTTTTCCGGTTTATTTAATTAATCAAAAAGACTGGAAACGGATGATTCATCGCTGATTCGGCTGATCGCGTCGGCCATCAGGGGGGCAATGGTCAATTGTTCAATATTACGAGACACGCGCACCGCCTCGGTGCCCTGGATCGAGTCGGTAATCACCATTTTTTCAATCGGCGAAGAAGACACCCGGGCCACCGCGCCGCCGGAGAGAACCCCATGGGTGACATAGGCATGCACCGATGTAGAGCCCTGTTCCATCAACGCCACCGCGGCGTTGCATAAAGTCCCCGCGGAATCGACGATATCATCAACCAAAATGCAACGGCGGTCCTTAACGTCGCCGATGATGTTCATGACTTCGGAAACGCCGGCCTTTTCACGGCGTTTGTCGATGATGGCAAGATCGGCGTTGAGACGCTTGGCGAGGCCGCGGGCACGAAGCACGCCGCCGACGTCGGGCGATACGATCACCAGGTCTTCGCCGTTCAGCTTTTCCTCGATGTCCTTGACCATGACCGGCTGGCCGTAAAGGTTGTCGGTGGGAATGTCGAAAAAACCCTGAATCTGGCCGGCATGCAGGTCCATGGTCAGCACCCGGTCGGCGCCGGCTTCGGTGATCAGGTTGGCGACCAGCTTGGCGGAAATCGGGGTTCGGGGTCCCGACTTGCGGTCCTGGCGGGCATACCCGAAATAGGGAATAACAGCGGTAATGCGCCTAGCCGAGCCGCGCTTCAGCGCATCCAGGCAAATCAGCAATTCCATCAGATTGTCATTGGTGGGAAAAGACGTCGACTGGATGACGAATACGTCCTCGCCGCGGACGTTTTCCTCGATCTCGACGAACACCTCCATGTCCGAAAACCGGCGGATGCTGGCTTTCGTCAACGGCAGATTGATACACGCGGAAATCGCCTCGGCTAGAGGCCGATTACTGTTACCGGCAAGAATTTTCATGGCTTATAATGATTGCTCCGTCCGGGCTGGAGGGTTTTATTTGACCGCAAATTCGTCGTCGCAAATGAGACCATATGCTCGGGATTTGCTCTAGTATCTAACAGTCTGCCCTATCCCTGTAAATGTGGAAAAAAGTTTGTCATCTCGGTGGCGGCAGGGCGCGGCCCGGAACCCGGGGCACTTTCGTTCTGCCGGAAAATTTTGGCTCCTTGGTGCGACGGAACGATTGCTTCTTTTCGATGCCGAACAGTTCCTGAATTCCGGTGATCGCGGCGCTGGAAACAATTTCCGCCACCCGCCCCCAGGAACCACTGAGACTGCCGGCCTTGACGGCGTTTTCCTGCACCGCCTTGCCGACCTCGTCACCATCCATGGTATTGACCGCCCACACGATTTTTGCCTGTTGGCGGCCGTTCACCGGGGCGCTAACTTCCACTTGTCCCTGGATCACGAATCCCGCCTGACGGGGGTCTTCGGTGACGGTGAGGTCATTTCTTCATAACGCCTGTTTAATTGCCATGGTCAAGGCCTTGTTGCCGTCGCCGGGGGCGCCTTTGACCGGCTTGATCAAAAACGCCGGTCGGCCCCAGGCGACCGACGGCGGCGCGGCGGTAAGGCGGCTGGGGCCTTTTTTCGGAACCGGCATCAGAACCGGCTTGCTCTTATTCGTTTCCTTTTTATCCGGCGCCTTGGAAACCTTTTTCAAGACCATGGGCTTGCCGATGTTTTTCTTGGCCTTGGCTGGGGGCGGCGGCGTTCGTGCCGGGGCCGGCTTGCCCGTCAGGGCGGCAACGGCCTGTTCATTTTGTCCGGCCTGATTACCGGCCGGGGGCCGCTTTTTCGCCGCCGCCATCACGGCAGCCGATTTGGCGGAAGGCTTGGGTGTCGGAATGGGTGGCGCCGCCTGGACCGGGGCCTGGACCGGAACCGGTGCCGGGGCTTGCGCCACCGTATCCTGCGGCGTGGCCTCGGTCTCGGCCACGGCCACAGGGCTGACGAAATCGTGGACCATGCCGATGATTTTGGGGCCGGCATCGAAAACCAGCACGTTAATGGCCTCCGCCGAGCCGGATTTCCAAAGTCCGGAATCGACCACCACCTGCTGGCGGTATTCGGCGACCGCGGTTCCATAAGGCGCGCGCAATTCCCACACCATCGTCACCCAGGCGACGGTGCCGCGCTCATTAACTTCGACGATGCGCCCGGCGATGGTCGGCCCCAGCTCGTTTACTTTTTCGGCAATGATGGCCGGTTTCTTGGCGTCCCTTAGCGAAGCGGCAACGGCATCGGCAAGAACCAAACGGGCGGGATCGGGCATGCCGTCGACGGGAACGACGAAAATGAGTCTTGAGGAATCAACGGTGGGCGCAAACGCCTCAACCGGGGTATCCCCGGCCACCATTCTGGTCAGGATTTTCTCCCCCGATTGGCAGGCCACAAGCCCCGGAAGGGCGCATACCATGATGGCCAGCGTGGTGAAAATGCGTTGCATATCCTGAACTTCGGAACCCGCCAAGGGCCCTGCCAGGAAAGGAAACGCCGCCTTTCAAGACAAGCCCATCAGTCTTAACCCCGGCGCCCAGAACGCCATTTCAATTCAACCGCTAAGCCCATTGGCGCCGTTCCCGGCACCGCTGGACCGCGAATCGCTCTGCCCATTTGAATCTACCAGGAAGGGGGGGTAATTTCACTTAAAACGGGGAATCGGCGCCCCACAAAAGAGCAGCCCACGGTGCCGACGAGGAGCGATGAAAGATCCCAGGTGGTCTGGCTCCGCACAATTGATAGATGCCTACTGCTTTGATTTTATTTACTTTTAGGCTTCGGCCGAAGGCCTTCCAATTCCAACCGGGGCGGCGGTAGGAGGGCCTGTCCGCCGCTTAAAGGAATGTCCATCTTGAGCACCCGTGCCGACGATCCGAAGCGGTTTGGGGACGCCCGTGCGACCTGAATGACGCCTTGGATTCCCTCCAACGCGGCGGCGGCGACAATGGAGGCAACCTCTCCCCAAACACCGGAAAATGTCCCTGCCTCAACCAGGTTTTCCTGTCTCGCCCTGCCGATCTCGCGCCCGTCCGAGGTCAGTACGGACCAGATGATTTCGACCCGTTCAAGCCCGTCTAGGGGCGGGTCCAGGTTGACCCGGCCCTGCAGAACAAACTCCGCGTGGCTGCGGTCACTGGCGAGATTGACGCCGGCGCCCTTGATCGCGATTGTAATCGCCCGGGTCAGCGAAATGTCGCCATCGCCGGGGGCATGTTTAATCGAATCGATCCAAAGTCCGGCCAACAGCGGGCGTACCGGTTCCAAGGCTTTTTCATCATCGCCAATCATGGCCACGATCAGCGCCGGCGCACTGTCTCCGACTTCGGCGATGACCTTGGGTGAACCGAAGTCCCATTCCTTGCGGCTACCCGGAACGCCTTCATTAACGATGCCGATGATATTGCCGTCGTAGTCGAACAAGGTCCACTCGATCACCATGACAAAGGGAAGCGATGGATCATCCTGGTTGAGTTTGGCCTTGCCCTTGAGCCGATAGCGGATGTTGGTGCTTTCGTTCACGGTTGCGCGAATACCAAGACGCTTGAAACCATCGACAATGGATTGGCCAAGCAGTTTTGACATCGGCAGCGTGGTGCCGTCCAGGGGCTGGACCCATACGCCCAGCGCCGCCGCTTCGATCACCAGCGGATTGGGTGGCGCTTCTACGGGGTCTTTGAAAGGCCTGGGCAATGGCCCGCAGGCGACCACCGACAAGGCGGACAATGCCAGCACGAAGTTCCTGAACGCGTGTCTAAAAACAATCTCCATCACCGCCTACATCAATACGCAAGAAACCATGAGCCCAAGAATTAGTGCCGCCGACAGGATGAAAATATAGGGCATCTCTTACCCGCCACTCAAAATGATCGTCGCCAGGCCCCGACCGTAATCTTTTTCCCGGCGCAGCGTTGCCCGGCGGTAACTGAAAAACCGGGCTTCGTCAGCACAGGTATCGAGAACGACCGTCTCGAAGGTAATGCCAAGGGAATCGAGTTTCCGGCCCAGGTAGTCCGGCAGATCAAACATGAAATGTCCGTCCCTGGTGGAGGCGATGAAAAAGTCCCGGTTGACGGGGTCATCGTCCATGAACCGGTCATGGAATTCCGCCCCGACCTCATAGGAGGCTTGTTGGATACAAGGCCCGATGGCGGCCTTGATCTGATCCTTCTTGGCGCCAAGGCCGATCATGGCGTCAACCGCGGCTTCGATGATGCCCCCTAAGGCGCCTTTCCAACCGGCATGGGCGGCGCCGATGATGCCGGTGGCGGCGTCGGCCAACAACACCGGGGCGCAATCGGCGGTCAGGATACCCAGGGCGACCCCGGGAATCTTGGTCACGGCGGCGTCGGCCTGCGGCGCTTCACCGGGGTTCCAGGGGGTGTCGACAACGACGGCCTTGGCTGAATGAACTTGATACAGAGTCAACAAATCGCCCCCGTCCAGGTTGAGGTCCAGGCCCAATCGATTCATGGCGTTGGCGCGATTAGCGGCGATATGGTCCGGATTATCACCGGAGCCGAAACCGCAATTGAGAGAGGCGAAAATACCCTCGCTGATGCCGCCCTGGCGAGAGAAAAAAGCGTGGCGAACGCGGTCGGACCGGTTAAGCGTTTCGGTGATAATCATCGTGTCGTTAACTATCTTATCAGATTTCCTTACTCGAATCCTTCCGGGGACGCCATACCGGAACTGGTCAGCGCCATTACCTTGAACAATCGCCCCATGGCCTCGTCCGACGTCAATCGATTTAAACCGGCATGGATTTCCTGTTTGTGCGCCGGAGACGCCGTCGCCAAGGCATCGGCACGGGTGACGATGCCGAGGCTATTTAAAAAATTCCCTTGGGAAACCGGGCCATAAACCACGGCACCGGCTTTGGGCACGGCCGAGCACAAAGCCCCGAAATCGACGTGGGCGGTAAGATCTGCCGTGCCCGGGTCGACCAGCGGGTCCTGGTATTGATGACCCTTAACCGCCTGTAAGGTATCTCCCGTCGCCGTTTGGGTATGGCCGTAGTCGATCAACAGGGCGGAACCGGGTTGGCGGCTTAATCGTCCGGCCAAATCCCGGATCATCGCCTTTGCCGCCGGGCGGACTTCGATAATGGCCCCGTCTTCAACATCTTCGGCATCTTCAAGACCGGAAGGGATCATGCCTTCGGCCGGCGCGGTTCCGGTAAGGGTGAATTGGAACGCGTCTTCGTCAAGGCCAACCCGTCGTTCACGCCAGCCGTCCGGAGTCATCTGGAATTGTTGCACCGGCAACGCATCCAGAAATTCATTGGCGACAACCAGGATGGGACCGTCGGGCACCTCGGAAAAATCGCTCAGCCAACGAAGCGATTGGGCGCTGCGGACATCACCGGCGCCCAGCAAGGCCTCTTCTTGAAGGCCTTTCAACACCGGACTGATTTCGACCAGGCTGAGCGCGACCGATTCCAAAAAACCCTCGGCGCCGCGCCCGGCCCGCAGCACATCCGCCATCAAGGTTCCCCGGCCGGGGCCCAGTTCGACCAGGTTGACCGTCGCCGGCTCGCCCATGGCCCGCCATTGGATGGCACACCAAAGCCCGATTAACTCGCCGAACATCTGGCTGATTTCCGGCGCCGTGATGAAATCGCCGTCGCGGCCGAAGGGATCACCGCTCATGTAATACCCGAGCCGGGGATGGCCCAGCACGTCGCCCATGTAATCGGCGACGGTGATCGGCCCTTCCTCGGCAATTCGGCGTCTGAGGTGGTCGCGCAAGGTCGGCATTGAGATCTACGTCCCCGGCTTGGCGCGGAATATCAGGAACAAGCCCGCCAAAATCAACGGCACCGACAGCCATTGGCCGGTGGTGGAGCCGAAGCTCAGAAAACCGATATGCGCATCCGGTTGGCGGAACAACTCGACGACGGTCCTAACCCCCCCATAACCGGCCAGGAATACGCCAGTCAGCAAGCCGGGGCGGCGGCGTAGCGGCTCACTTCGGGCCAGCCACATCAGCACCGCGAACAACAATACCCCTTCCCCCAAGGCTTCGTAGATTTGGCTGGGATGACGAGGGTCAGGCCCGCCACGGGGAAAGACCACCGCCCACGACACATCAGTGACGCGGCCGAACAATTCGCCGTTGATGAAATTGGCAAGCCTGCCGAAAAACAACCCGATCGGCGCCACGCAGGCAACGCGGTCGGAAAACAACCAAAGATTAATGCCGCGGCGCCGACAAAAAACAATGGTCGCCACGATTACGCCCGCAAGTCCGCCGTGAAACGACATCCCGCCCTGCCACACCGCAAGAATGGAAAGCGGGTCATTTAAATAGACTCCGGCATTGTAAAACAGCACATAGCCCAACCGCCCACCCAGGATCACGCCCACGGCCGCCCACACCAGAAAATCATCGGTGTCTTCCAGGCCCGCCACGTCGGGAGTCCGCAGCACCATGCGCCGCAACAGCCACCAGCCCAGAACCAGCCCAGCGACATAAGACAGCGAATACCAGCGGATCGCCACAGGACCGAAGCTGATCAGCACCGGATCGATGGCGGGGAAAGGAATTGCGAATATCATGGGCAGGGGTTCAGGGTGAATTGAGCGGCCCTGTTAAGAATATGGATCATCGATAAGGATCGTCGGCATCAAGGAAGCTTTTGACGTATTCCTCGACGCCGTCTTCCAGGGCCGTGAATGGCTTGTCGTAACCCGCCGCGCGCAGCCGGTCCATCTTGGCCTCGGTAAAATATTGATATTTGGCGCGAATTTCCACCGGCGTGTCGATGTAGTTGATATCCGGCGTTTTACCCAAAGCCGCGAACACCGCCTTGGTCAGATCTTCAAAACTGCGGGCCTTGCCGGTGCCGCAATTGAACAGCCCGCTGACATTGGGCGTCGCCAGCAGCCACATGATGATATCGGTGCAATCGCCAATCCAGACGAAATCACGAAGCTGGCCGCCGTCCTCATAGTCCGGATGGTGGGATTTATACAGTACCGCCGGTTCGCCATCCCGGGCATTCGGGTAGACTTGAGAAACGACGCTGCGCATCCGGTCTTTATGATATTCGTTGGGACCATAGACGTTGAAGAACTTCAGTCCCGCCCATTGCGGCGGTCGCGGTTCCTGATCGGCGTTCATGCGGGCGACCCGGCGGTCGAACAGATGCTTGCTCCAGCCATAGGCGTTTAGCGGCCTCAACCCGGAAAGCGCCTCGACGGTTCCGTCATCGTCGAAGCCTTGGCCGCCGTCGCCGTAGGTGGCGGCGCTCGACGCATAAATAAAGCGAACCCGATGCTGGGTGCACCATTGCCATAAATCGACGGACATATGGAAGTTGTTGTCGATAATCAGGTCGGCGTCGGTTTCGGTGGTCGACGAAATGGCGCCCATGTGAATGACCGCTTCGACGTTGGAGGCATTGTCCTCAAGGAAATCGAACAAGTCTTCCGGCGCCACGATATTCGCCAGTTCGCGCTTGGCGATATTGCGCCATTTGTCGCCCTCGCCCAGCCGGTCGCAAACGATGACCTTGCCAAAGCCGCCCTGTTCCAACGCCCAAACGATATTGGAACCTATGAATCCGGCCCCGCCGGTTACTACGTACATCGCATCATCCCGCTTTGAATTCAGAGTCTTATATGGCGCAGGCGCGCAAGCCGCAAGGTTCAGACGTTGCACCAAGGTCTCGCCAGGAACATAATACATGCATCGTTTGCGCTTCCAACAGGAGTTATCCCGATGCAGACACGTGGACGAATTTTTGATGATTTTGCGAAAGTCGCTGGTGGCGCGGCGTCGACCCTCAGTGGCGTCAAAGCCGAGATCGAGGGGTTGGCCCGCCAACAGATCGAACGCCTGCTGGTTAACGCGGATTTAGTCCCCCGGGACGAATTCGACGCCGTCAAGGCAGTCGCCGCCAAAGCCCGAAGTGAGCAGGAAGCGCTTGAAAAAAGAGTCCGGGTGCTGGAAAAGAAGCTGGGACTGAAGCCTCCTGCCCCGGCCAAAACAAAAGCCAAGCCAAAAGCCCGGGCAAAAGCCAAGCCTACCGCCAAAAAACCGATCAAAAACAAAGCGAAACCCGCCAAAAGGAAACAAACCGCCGGCAAGTCCGGCAAAAAGACCTGAGCCCCCTTCTTCCCTTCCGTAGACCCCGCGCCAGGGCTTATCCACAATAAATTGAGGTTCGTGAGTAACCGACTCTTGCGCCCGAGTCCGGCTTCGGGCAGACTACAACTTGTGTAGATTGGAGGTGGTTCTACAATATCTGGTGGTGACTACCATATATAGAGGAGCTGCCACTAACAGGGGGAACGGGCATGGCATCACTAAACTTCCACCACGAAACCCTTACGACCAATCCGTTGGACATCGTCGAGCAATTGGTCGAAAGCAATGATTGGCCCTTCGACCGGCGTGGCGATGATGAAATCGCCTTCCAGGTGCTGGGATCCTGGTGTGATTACAGTATTTTCTTCGCCTGGAACGAAGAAGTCGGCGCGGTTCATTTCAGCTGCGCCTTCGACATGCGGGTGCCGGATGAACGCAAGCCCTTCGTGCATGAACTTCTGGCCATGGTGAACGAGAAATTGTGGATGGGACATTTCGGCGTGTGGACGGACGAGGGTCTGCCGATGTTCCGGCACGCCATGCCGATGCGAGGCACCCAGGGACCGACCCTGGACCAAGTCGAAGACCTTGTGGACGTGGCCATCGTTGAGTGCGAACGATTTTATCCGACCTTCCAGTATGTGATCTGGGGCGGCAACACCCCTACCGAAGCCATCGCCGCGGCCATGATCGAGACCATGGGGGAAGCCTGAAAAGGCGCTAATATCAAGGATCACTGATGGGCGAAAAGATTCTCCTCGCCGGTGGTGGCAAAATGGGATCTGCCCTTCTCGGCGGTTGGCTGGAGCGGGGGCTTAACGCATCCGATATCACCGTCGTTGACCCCTTTGAGGAAACCGCCAAGGCCGTCGCCGAACGGTTTGGCGTCGCCGCCGTTACCGATGCTTCCGCCTTGGCCAAAGATTATGCCCCGACGGCCGTTGTGTTGGCGGTTAAGCCGCAGTCCATGGATGACGCCGCCCCGGCCTATAAGGCGTTCTCAGGCGGCGGAAAAGGCAAGGGCGCGGTGTTCCTGTCCATTGCCGCCGGTAAAACCATCGCCTATTTCGAATCGATGCTGGGCGCCCAGGCGGCCATCGTTCGCGCCATGCCCAATACACCCGCCGCGATCGGCCGAGGCATCACCGTGGCCTGCGCCAACGATTTCATCGATGATGCCGGGCGCCGCCTTTGCGATGACCTTCTGGGCGCCGTCGGCGAGGTCGCCTGGATCGATGACGAAGACCTGATGGACGCGGTAACGGCGGTTTCCGGCAGCGGCCCGGCCTATGTGTTCCTGCTTGCCGAAAGCATGGCCGAAGCCGGTGTCCAGGCCGGTTTGCCGGCGGAACTGAGCCAACAATTGGCGCGTGTCACCGTTGCCGGGGCAGGAGAACTTCTGCACCAATCGGAAGCAACAGCGGCGCAGTTGCGCGCCAACGTCGCCAGCCCCGGCGGCACCACCGAAGCGGCCTTGGGCGTCCTGATGGGTAGGGAGGGATGGCAACCCTTGTTGAGCAAGGCCATCGCCGCCGCCACCAAGCGGTCCAAGGAATTGGCCGGTTAACATCCCGGTTACCGCCCATGGAAATCAGCTTCGACGACTTCACAAAAATTGACATCCGCGTCGGCACCATCCAGCGCACCGAACCTTTTCCCGAAGCCCGCCGACCGGCAATCAAGCTGTGGGTCGATTTTGGGCCTGAAATCGGTGAGAAAAAAACCTCGGCCCAGATCACCAAATATTATCAACCCGATGACTTGGTCGGGCGGCAGGTAGCTGCCGTGATTAACTTTCCGGCCAAGCAAATCGGAACCTTCATGTCGGAAATTCTTGTGTTAGGCTTCCCCGATGAAGACGGCGAAGTCGTGCTGGTGGTTCCGGAGCGACCGGTGCCGGACGGCGGCAAGCTGTTCTAGCCGCCTATCCGAGTTTGCGTTTGGAATTAGTGGATTCCGAGACCGGGTCATTGGATTCAATCCGTTCCATAACCTCGGCCCTCAGCTTGTCCGGCTGGATGGGTTTTTGAATAACCTTGAAACCGCTTTCCGTCGCTTCTTTCAAGCGCCGGGGTTCGATATCGCCGGTCAACAACAGACCGGGAATTTCCTCGCCCCAACGACGCTGAATGTCGCGAATGGCCCGGCTGCCTTTTTCTCCCTGGTTCAATTGATAATCGGCGATGATCAAGTCAGGCGAGCGCTCTTCCTCTGCCAGGCGACGCATGGCTTCCTTGGCCGAAGACGCCGTAACGGAATCAAATCCCCAGCTATCCAGCAACAGACTGAGCGCATCGCGAACCGCCGGGTCGTCATCAATGCCAACAATCAGGGCGCCCGGAAGGGGATCGAACATTTCGGCGGAAGCGGCTTTTTGGCTTTTGTCCGCACCGGACTTGGCGATCGGCACACTGACCCGAAACACGGATCCGCCCAAAACGCCGGAAGCGACTTCGACTCTATGTCCAAGCAATTTGATCAGCCGGTCGACAATGGTCAACCCCAACCCGAGTCCGTCACGAGGTTTCCCGTCTTCTGAAACCCCTTGGTAAAATTCCTCAAAAATAAGGCCCTTTTGATTTTCGGGAATACCGGGGCCTGTATCCCAGACCTCGATGCTTAAGCTGTCGCCCCGGCGCCGGCAACCGAACAGGATACGCCCGCTGTCGGTATTATTGACGGCATTGGTCAACAGATTGCGCAAAATGCGGTCTAGCAAGCCGGGATCGGACCGCACCGGTAAATCCGAACCGACGTGGATTAGTTGCAATTTCTTTTTTTGCGCCAAGGGCTCAATTTCCTCGGCCAGACGGGAGGTCAGTTCGCCGATGGCAAACCGCCTGACCGACGGGACCACCAGATCGGCCTCCAACTTGGAAATATCGAGCAGCGAGTTCAACAAGCCCTGCAGGGATTTCGAAGACGCCTGAATTTTTTCAATGATCTCGGTGTTTTCCACGTCATGGGAGCGTCCGGCCAGAACATCGACAAACATGGCCAGCGCCTGCATCGGCTGGCGCAAGTCGTGGCTGGCGGCAGCGAGGAAGCGGCTTTTCGAGGCGCTGGCCATTTCGGCCAGTTCCTTGGCCTTGGCCATGGTGTCTTCGGCCCGTTTTTTGCCGGTCATGTCCTGGACCATGGTGAAAAAGCCTTCGACCTCTCCTGCCGGCGAAAAATCGGGAATCATACTGCCACAAACGAAGGTCCTGCCGGCTACGCGGTAATCGATCCACTGCTCGTAAAAAACCGTTTCCCCGGACAGGGCCCGGTCGATAACCGGCTTTACCTGTTCATAAGAGCTGGAACCGTGAAGCTCTTCTACCGTTAGACCGATGATGTCTTCGCGCTTCCTGCGGAAATGCTTTTCGTATTTAAGGTTGCAGAAACGGTAGCGCCTATCCTTGTCGACATAGGAAAACCGCGCCGGCATGGCGTCGGTAAACAACCTCAACCGTTTTTCGCTTTCTATTAGGGCATGCACCGCCTGGTTTCGTTCGGTGATATCAATGGTGACGGAACCGATGCCCTCGAATGCCTCGTCTTCATTAAAAACAGGAAATTTGGTAGTAAGATAAGTGCGGTCGCCGTCTGAGAATCGAATAATTTCTTCCTTCTCGATTACCTTCCTCGTCTCAAAAACCTCTGTATCATGGTTCATTGATTGGGCCATAAGATCCGTGGGCAGGACATCCTTGGGCGAGTTTCCCCTGACCACTTCGTTGGACAAGCCCATGACCTTTTCCCATTGGTCATTGACCAGAATATAATTGCCATCGGCATCTTTCAGGGAAAACATGAAGGGTGAGTTGTCGGCGAAGATTCGGAAACGCTTTTCGCTCTCGCGCAAACTGTTTTCCGCGCTTTGGCGCTGTTCCATATTCCGGCGCAATAAGATCACAGGATAGATCATCGCAATTCCGGCGGAAAGCAGGCCGGTGAGGATAAATCCCAACTTTTCCGAAAGGGTTTTATCATCGAACTCAAAGGCCGAACCGACCAGTGGTTCCAGGAAGAATTTCCACACCGTGGTCAACGCCAGCATGACAAGAAGGGTGACGGCCACAAGCTCAAAAATCGGGTTTTTTTTCATACCGCTTTCCGCCCCTGTGAAAATCTCCGACTTAAATCACTCGTTCAGGCTTCGATTTTCATATTGAGGATAGCGAGCCCCTTCCGGCCACGCCATGGAAACAATTAACTCAGGTTCCGAAGGCCTTCGGGCGACGGTGATTCCACCAGTCCCTGGGCCGTCGCTTTAAAAACTGCTTCGGTCCGGTTGTTGACCCCCAACGCCTTCAGCAGGGCGGCAACATGAAGCTTAACGGTGCCCTCGGCCAGATTTAGTTCCGTGGCAATTCGCTTGTTCGAATAGCCCTGGGCGATAAAACCGAGAACGTCATGTTGGCGGGGCGTCAGTCTGGATGGGGGTGTCACCTTGGCGGCCGGTCCGTCATTTTGCCAGCCGACCATTGATGGCGGCAGATAGGTTTTTCCCGATATTACCCGTTTCAGGGCGGCGCGGATGACATCGCTGTCCAGCGCCTTGGGGATATACCCCGACGCCCCGCACTCCATCGCCCGGTGGATGTCATCATTGCTTTCATTGGCGGATACGACAACAACCGGGACTTCGCCCATCCGATCACATAGCGCCGAAAGGCCCGAAAACCGATCCATTCCCGGCATCGACAGATCGACGAAGGCCAGCGTAATCCCCTTTTCCTTATTGGCGATGGCTAATGCACCAGGGTAATCGGTGGCTTCGACAATTTGGAATTCTGTATCAATTCCGGCCAAGACATGGCGCAGCCCGTCCCGAAAAAGCGCGTGATCGTCGGCAAGAAGAATTTTCACGGTCTCATTATTTTTCATGACGGCCTACCGGTCTTTTTTGGAGGAAAAAAACGTCCCCATTCAAAACAATTTTTCTAGAATGGAATTATAAGGATTTTTATTCCGTTTGCCCTCGATATGTAAAATTTAAATAGGGCTCCGAGCCCAAAAACTCGATGGAAACACAGTATAGTATTCAAATTACGCCTTTTACTGTGATCGCCATCACAACACCTTCAGCTTTTCACCTAGTGTGGCAACCTCAAACGCACGCGCAAGCCGCCATTGGGCGAATCCCCTAAGATGATATCACCGCCATGCCCGCGAATGACGTCCCGGGCGAGCGTTAGGCCCAAACCCACCCCGCCGGTGCCGGGATTGCGCGATCCTTCGATCCGGTAAAAGGGTCTGAACACCTCGTCCAGTTGATCCTCCGGGATTCCGGGGCCATCGTCATCAATGGTGATTTCGATACCATCTCCGCGTTGTCCGGCCCTGACGGATACGTGTTCGGCGTATTGGATTGCGTTGTCGATAAGATTGGTCAGGCAGCGCCTGAAGGCGTTCGGCCTGACCGGCGCCGTCAACGCCCCTTCCGTGTGCAGGTCGACCGCACCGCCACGGCGCCGGGCCTGAGCCGCCACCTCGTGCAATAACGCCGTCAGGTCTACTGGTTTCGGATCCTCCGCTCCCTCGCCCCGAGCAAAGGCAAGATAGCCATCCAGCATGTGTTCCATCTCGGTGATATCCGCCTTCAAATCCGCGGTCCCACCGTCATCGCCCAGCATTTCCAATTGCAGCTTCATTCTGGTCAAGGGCGTACGTAAGTCATGCGACACGCCGGCCAACATATCGGTGCGCTGATTGATTTGACGGACAATACGCACACGCATGGCCATAAACGCCGAGGAGGCTTGGCGCACTTCCGTGGCGCCTTCCGGTTTGAATTTTGAAACATCACGGCCTTTGCCAAAATCGTCGGCGGCAATCGCCAAACGGCGGATCGGTTTGACTTGGTTGCGCATGAATATCGTCGCAACGGCGAATAGGATCAACGACGTACCGACCATCCAGATCACGAACACATAGGCCGTGGAGCTGAACAGACGTTTACGTGATGTAACCGCGTGGAGCACGCCGGACGCCAATTGAACATCGATAACAACCAAGCGGGAATTCGGTTGCGCGTGTATCCTAAACGGCTTGGCAACATGCGATGTCATCGCATTGGCCAACATCCGCTCCATCAGTCCGCTGGGTTCCCGGGTTGAATTTGGAAGCACCGCGTTTTTTTTCAACGACACCACTAAATCCATGTTGCCGGCCGCCACATCGAAAATCCAGGCATGGTTATTAGGCCCAGGGTTCCGCCGCATTAGGCTGATGACAGCGCCGATATCCCCGGCCACGCCGCGGGCCAGCTTGAGCGTCACCTTGTCCCAATGGGTCTCGTAAAAGATCGCCGCCGACACCAATTGCAGGATCACCAACGGCGTGACGATAATCAGCAATGACCGGCCCAACAGGCTCTTGGGAAGATAACGTTTAACGGTGGCGGTCAAGGGGCCCATGGCAATCCTTGGTATTAATTTCTAATCCGGACGCAGAACATAACCCTTACCGCGAACGGTTTGCAGATAGCGCGGTAATTTCGGGTCTTGTTCGATCTTTCGCCGAAGACGCGTAACTTGAACATCAATGGCGCGGCCACCGCCGCCGGCGCCGGTCAAGGAGATCAGTTCTTCGCGGTCTAGAATCTCGCCCGGCCGCATGGCCAAGGCACCCAACAGGGCCGTTTCCACATCCGTGAGGCGGATCGGCTTACCGCCCCGGCTCAATTCCCCGCGGCTCGGCGAAAACACGACGTCACCCATGCTTACATTCGGCGGCGGTTCACCTGGTGACGGCATCCGCCTCAAAATACTATGGAGGCGCAACAACAGTTCCCTCGGCTCAAACGGCTTGACCAGATAATCGTCGGCACCGCGCTCAAGCCCTTCGATTCGGTTTTCCGACTCGCCCATGGCCGTCAGCATCAAAATCGGCACCTTGCTGGAACGGCGAAGATCTTCGGCAAAATCCAGCCCGCTTTCTCCCGGCATCATCAGATCAAGGACGAGAATATCGAAGGCCAGCGTCTTCATCTTGACCCTGGCATCGGCGGCATCGGATGCAGTCACCACCAGAAATCCGTTCTCGCCCAGGAATTGACCCAAAAGATCCCTGAGCCGGTTGTCGTCATCGACGACAAGAACATGGGGGAGGTCCTCTTTCATTGACTTTTTACTTGTCCCTTTCGCTGTCATTCCACAACCTTGCGGGTGGCGACCCGGGCACGGTCCTCTTCGTTGATGATGGCGCGAAGGACGGCGCGGAACCCCTGCACCGCATCCGCGCCGGCGTCGTGATAGGCCCGCATGATCCGCTGGCTTTGCCGTTCGGTCAGGCGGCGTTCCAGATCGGCGCCCTTGGTGGTCAGATACAAGTGACGGCGGCGAAGGTCGGCGGCATCGGTGCGTTGAAGAATAAACCCGTCAGCGACCAATTGGCTCAAAACCCGGGATAGGCTCTGTTTGGTGATCTTGAGAATACCTAAGAGTTCCGAAACCGCCATACCCGGGTGGCGGCCGACAAAATAGATGACCCGGTGATGGGCCCGCCCGAAACCGAAATCAGCCAGCAGCGCATCCGCCTCGCCGGTAAAATCACGATAAGCGAAGAACAATAGCTCCATCGCTTGGCGCATATCCTCTTCCGCCAGATGATGAGAGTTATCCGGGTGTTTAGCGTGGGAAGCGGCATCGGCCATGATCAATCTCCGAACAATAGATTCCATTCACTAGGACGACAGGCAAGAAACCCAGAGACATTGAAAATTTAAGTCAGTGTTATTGACATATATGACCAAGAATGATAATTAACGCAAGAACATTTTGATAAATTTACCATTTGTGAAAGAAAGTTTCATGGATTCCATCCCTTTCGACGACCGTGACGGCGTCATCTGGTTCAATGGCGAATTGATACCCTGGCGGGACGCCAAGCTTCACACGCTCAGCCATGCCCTGCATTATGCGTCGTCCGTGTTCGAGGGGGAGCGGTCTTACGGCGGCACCATTTTCAAGCTGACCGAACATTCGGAACGGTTTGCCTTTTCCGCCCGAACCCTGGGGTTCGAGCTTCCCTACTCCGTCGCCGAAATCGACGCCGCCTGCATCGAAACCTGCAAGGCCAACGACATCGTCGACGGCTACGTTCGTCCCGTCGCCTGGCGCGGTTCGGAAATGATGGGGGTTTCGGCGCAGGAGACGAAGATCAACGTCGCCATCGCCGCCTGGGCCTGGCCATCGTATTTTTCCCCGGAAGCGCGGATGAAGGGTATCCGATTGAAGACGTCTGAATGGCGGCGTCCGTCTCCGGAAACGGCGCCGGTCCACGCCAAGGCCGCCGGGCTTTACATGATCTGCACGCTGTCCAAGCACGCCGCCGAGGCCGAGGGCTTCGACGATTGCCTGATGCTGGACTGGCGCGGTCACGTTGCCGAGGCCACCGGCGCCAATATCTTCATCAGTTTCGGCGACGGCAAGCTGCACACGCCGACGCCGGATTGCTTCTTGAACGGCATCACCCGTCGAACGGTTATCGAATTGGCGGAGAAACGTGGTATCGAGGTGATCGAACGCACCATCCTGCCCGATGAACTGAAAGACGCCACCGAGATTTTCCTGACCGGCACCGCCGCCGAGGTGACGCCGGTGGGTGAGATCGATGATCTTTCGTTCACCGTCGGCGACATCTCCAAATGGATGATGGACGATTACGATAAGGCTGTCGGCAAAGACACCAATGGCGCCCAGTCGGCGGCGGAATAGGGCTCAAACAGAAAGCTGGCCCCTACAGCTCCCCGCCGGGGGTGCCCAAGGATTTTTCCACCAGTTCGCGGGTGATGAAGTCGAAAGCGTCGTCTTCGGAATCGGTCTGAAAAAACAGGTCCAGGTCCTTGGCGTCTATGGTGCCGTGCTTGACCAAGGCCTCCAGGTTCAACGCATCTGACCAGAACTCCCTGCCGAAAAGCACGATCGGAATGGGCTTGTTTAATTTCCCCGTCTGAATCAACGTCAATACCTCGAAGAATTCGTCCATGGTGCCGAAGCCGCCGGGGAAAATGATGATCGCCTTGGCCAGATAAAGGAACCAGAACTTGCGCATGAAGAAGTAGTGAAACTCGAAGTTCAACTCCCGGGTGATGTAGGGATTGTCGTTCTGCTCGTGCGGCAGTGAGATATTGAGCCCGGTGTTGATGCCGGCGGCCTCCGACGCACCCCGGTTAGCGGCTTCCATGATGCCGGGACCGCCGCCGGAGCAGACGATGAAACGCCGATCATCGCCTTCCAGGTTCTTCGACCATTCGGTCAACCGGAACGCCAGTTGGCGCGCGGCTTCATAGTATTGCGACATTTCCAGGTCGCGTTCGGCGGCGGCGACGTCGCCACCGTGCTTGCCGACTGCTTCCAAGTGTTTCTTGGCGTCCTCGCGGGCTTTGATCCTGGCGGAACCGAAGAAAACCACGGTGTCGCGGACCTGGAATTCCTCAAACCGGGCCTCGGGTTCGATGTACTCGGACAGGATCCTGAGTTCGCGGGCGACCCTGGATGACATGAAGTGATGGTTTTTATAGGCCTTCTTGGGCCAGTCGGGATCGTCCGCCATGCCGGTTACTCCGCCGCGTCGGGGTCTTTTTCGGCCCCGCGCCCCGCGGTGACCCAGCGCCCAGCCGCTTTGTCATCGGAAGTGCGGGCATCGACCCAATGACCGCCGTCGGGGGTTTCTTCAAGCTTCCAGAACGGCGCCTGGGTCTTCAGCCAATCAATAAGGAAATGACACGCCTCGATGGCCGCCTCGCGGTGGGCCGCCGCCGCCGCCACCAGGACGATGCGATCCCCCGGCTCAAGCCGCCCATAGCGGTGGATGATCAGGACGTCTTCCAACGGCCAGCGCGAGCGCGCTTCGGCCTCGATTTTGGCCAACGCCTTTTCGGTCATTTCCGGATAATGTTCCAGGGTCATCGCTTGAATCGACTCATCACCGGCCATGTCACGAACCAAGCCGACGAAGCTGCTGACGCCGCCGACGCCCAGATTGCCCTTGGAAAGGTTTTCAAGTTCCCGACCGATATCAAAATCCTCGGCCTGCACCCTGATCATGGTCTTAGCCCCCCGTCACGGGTGGGAAAAAGGCAACCTCATCGCCGGCGGAAACCGGATGATCGAGGCCGACATGTTCCTGATTAACCGCGACCTTGACCACGGACGCATCGGCAAAGGCCTCGCCGAAACCGTCGCCGCGGTGGCGTTGCCATTCGATCAGGTCGGCGACCGTGGCAACGCTCGAAGGCGGGGTGATGGTCTCCTCGGATACGCCGGCCTTCTCACGCAACCAGGCAAAATATAAAATTCTCATGTTTTTTTACTTCCCCGTGACTTCGGTGAACGGCAGAAAATCCACCATAGCGCCTTTTTCCAAGGTTTCCGTATCCTCCGGCAATTCCACCAGACCGTCGGCATCGACCATGGAGGTTAAAATACCGGCGCCGGAGGAATGATGCTTCATCGCCACCTTTGAGCCCTTACCATTTGTTTCCAGCCGCACCCGTGCCCATTCACGCCGGCCTTTCTTTTTCTTGTAGTCGAACCCGGCTTCGACTTGATAGCGCAGGCCGTCCAGCTCGGCGGCGCCCGAAAGCAACAACACCAGGGGCCGCCCGACGACCATGAACGTCACCATCGCCGCCACTGGATTACCGGGAAGGCCCAAGAAGGCGGTGTCGCCGACCTGGCCCAAGGCGATGGGGCGTCCCGGCTTGATCGCCAGCCGCCAGAAATGTATTTGGCCGAGGCCGGCGACGGCATCACGTACGTGATCTTCCTCACCGGCGGAAACGCCGCCCGACGTCACCAACAAATCGTGTTCCGCGTGGGCATCGTCAAGGGCCTTGGCAATGGCCTCGGCGTCGTCTTGCAATATCCCCAGATCGGCGATCTCGGCGCCGAGACCTTGCAGGAGCGCCATGATGGCATAACGGTTGGCATCGAAGATGCTGCCGTCCGTGGCTTTCCCGCCGGGACCGCCCCCCCCCGCGCCGGGGTCGCGGACTTCGTCGCCGGTTGAAAAAACCGCCACCCGGAGACGCTTGAACACCGTCAATTGCGCACGGCCGGTGGAGGCCGCCAAACCGATTTCCTGGGCCCGTAGCCGCTTTCCCGAAGCAACGATGATTGCCCCCGCCGTTACGTCCTCGGCGGCAAACCGCCGGTTGGCGCCTCGCTTCAAGCCAGGGGGCAGGATCACGTCGTCGCCTTCAAGCGTGCAGTCTTCTTCCATGAAGATCGTATCCGGGCCGCTGGCTTGCAATCCGTCGTCGCCATTAGGCATCGGCGCGCCGGTGAATATTCGATACGCCTGGCCCCGGTCGGCGGGACCGTCCAAAGGATGGCCGGCGGCGATGCGGCCGGCAACCGGCAACCGGGTATCGGCTTCGGGGTCAAGGTCATCGAAGTAGACGGCAAAGCCGTCGACGGCGCTGTTGTCATGAGGGGGGACGTCGACATCGGCGACGACGTCTTCCGCCAGGACCCGGCCCAAACACCGGCGCAGCGGCACGGTTTCCGTCCCCGCCACCACCTCGACGCGATCCTGCAATTGGGCAAGCGCATCCGCCAGCGGCATCAAATCGCCGCCGAACGCGAAACAGTCGTCCTTAAGCTGCGCCATTTCTCTCTCCGGCTTCCAAACCCCCGGCTTTCAAACCCCCGACTTTCAAACCTAAGTGGCCGACAATGAAGTCGCCGATGGCCTTGATGTCTTCCAAATCCAGCACCGGCACGTCGACATCGCCGAGATCGTCGTCGGTGGCGACGGCAATGATGGAAGGATCGTCCGGGCTAAGCAGCGGTTTGCCGACGGCGGGGCGGTGGACCTCCATTTTTTGGTGGCGATGAGACTTGAAACCTTCGACCAGCACCAGGTCGACGTCTTCCATGCGGGCCAGCAGATCGTCGATGGACGGTTCCGGGGTGTCTCTATTTTCGTGCAGAATGGCCCAGCGCTTGGCCCCGGTGATCAGCACCTCGGTCGCGCCGGCAATCCGATGCATGTATGAATCCTTGCCCTTCTTGTCGATATCGAAGTTGTGGTGCGTGTGCTTCATGGTCGAGACGGAAAACCCGCGCCCGATCAGTTCCGGCACCAACTTGGCGACCAACGTGGTTTTGCCTGAGCCGCTCCAACCGACAAGGCCGAAAATCTTCAATGGTTTTCTCCCTCTTTGGAGTCTTCGGGAGGATGCGGATGCTTGTCGGCGGGGGCATGGTCGGTCTCGACGATATGCTTGAGACCGGCAATCAGGTAATCGTAGCCGGTGACCAGCGTTAAAAGTGCCGCCCCCCATATTCCCCAGATGCCGACCTCGGTCGTCGTCAACGGTCCGAAATCGGGCCCCACAGGGCCGACCAGCAAAAACCCCAAGGCCAGCATCTGCATGGTGGTTTTCCATTTCGCCATCGTCGTCACCGGCACCCTGACCGGAACCTCGGCCAGAAATTCCCTTAGGCCCGAGACCAAAATCTCCCGGCACAGGATCACCGCCGCCGCCAGCACGGTGAGGCCGGAAATGCGGTCGATGCCGACCAGCACCAACAACACCGAGGCAATCAGCAATTTATCGGCGATGGGGTCGAGAAACCGGCCGAAGGCCGACTGCAAATGCCAGGCGCGGGCCAGATAGCCATCGAAAAAATCGGTGACGCAGGCAATAGTATAGGCGGAGAAAGCCAACCAGCTTCCCAACGGATCTTCGACGAAAAGCAACAGGCCGATCAACACCGGAATGGCGAGAATTCGTGAAAACGTCAGGATATTAGGCAGATTGTTCAGCATCTTGCAGTTCCGAAGTGTGACTGGCCGTATTCTAACGTCCCTACCCCTCAGGGTGAAACCATTCATAAATAATGTTGGCGGTGGCCTTGTTAATTCCCTCGACCGCCTCCAGGTCGGCGCGCCCGGCATCTGATACTGCCTTGGCGGCGCCGAAGTGGTGCAATAATGCCTTTTTGCGCTTGGCCCCGATCGAGGGAATATCATCCAAGGCTGAGCGAACCAGTGACTTCGAACGTTTATCCCGGTGCGCGCCGATGGCGAAACGGTGCGCCTCGTCCCGCAGGCGCTGAAGAAAAAACAGCACCGGATCACGGAGCGGCAGGCTCTTAGGGGGATGGTTGGGACGATAAATTTTTTCACGCCCGGCATCCCGGTCCGGCCCTTTGGCAATGGCCACCACGCCGACGTCTTCGATCCCCAATTCCTCGAAAACTTCCAGCGTCACCCCCAATTGTCCACGGCCGCCGTCAATCAGGACCAGGTCGGGCCACTGGCCGCCGGTTCTGTCCGGGTCTTCTTTCAACGCCCTTGAGAAACGCCGCTTCAAAACCTCGCGCATCATGGCGTAATCGTCGCCCGGCGTGAAACCCTCTTCGGCGTCTTTTCCCGACCCCTTATTGATTCCCCGGGCGCCGCGAATATTGAACTTCCGGTAAGCCTTTTTGATGAAGCCCTCCGGCCCGGCGACGATCATGGCGCCGACCGCCTTGGTACCGGAAACATGGCTGTTGTCGTAGACCTCAATCTGTTCCGGCGCGCCGTCAAGGTCCAGGGCCAGGGCCAGCCCCTCCAGCAAGCGGCGCTGCGATGCACTTTCGGCCATGCGCCTCCCCAGCGCGTCCACCGCGTTGGCCAGGGCATGCTTGACCAGGTTCCGCTTTGATCCGCGTTGCGGCCGCGTCAGCCGGACGGCACGGCCGGCCCGCACGGACAGGGCCTCGCTCATCAATTGCCGGTTCGGTGGGGAATGGCTGACCATGACCGTTTTCGGCGGCAGGGCCTTCGAATAGAACTGCCCCAGGAATGCATCGAGCACCGTTTCCGCGTCGTCATCACGGCTGTGGCTGGGAAAATAAGCGCGGTTGCCGAAATTGGCGCCGGCACGGAAGAAAAACACCTGAACGCAAGTCTGTCCGCCGGCTTGATGAACGGCAATGACATCGGTCTCGCCGATGCCCTGCAGGTTGATGCCGTGGCGGGCCTGAATACGGGTCAACGCCCGAATGCGGTCGCGGTATCCGGCGGCTTTCTCAAACGCCTCGGCGTCGCTGGCTTCCTGCATGAGATCGGCGAATTGCTGTTGGATTTTACGCGAGCCTCCGGTCAGGAAGGCCCGCGCATCGGCAACCGAGGCCTGGTAATCCGCCTCGCTGATGCGGTCGACGCATGGCGCCGAACAGCGCTTGATCTGATGTTGTAAACAAGGCCGGGTTCGGGCCGCGAATACCGTATCCGAACATGATCTCAGCAAAAAAGCCCGCTGCAAGGTCGCCAGTGTCTCATTGACCGCCCACACCGAAGCAAAAGGACCGAAATAATCGCCCTTGCGGCTTTGCGCGCCACGGTGCTTGAGGACCTGCGGAAAGGCATGGTCGCCGGTCAATAGGATTGATGGGAAGGATTTGTCGTCGCGATGAAGGATGTTGTAACGCGGCCGATAACGCTTGATGAAATCGGCCTCCAACAGCAGGGCTTCGGCCTCGGTATGGGTGGTGACGAATTCCATCGCCGCCGTTTCCATGATCATGCGTCGCATGCGGTTCGATTGCCGGGCCGGCTTGGTATAACTGGTGACCCGTTTTTTCAGGCTTTTGGCTTTACCGACATAAAGAACATCGCCCTTGAGGTTAATCATGCGGTAAACGCCGGGCCCGCCGGGTAGTGTTTTCAGATACCCTTCGATCACCGCGCCCCCGGTGGCGGGGACCTCGTCGGAAGGTGGATTTCCCGACTTGGTCTTCGATTTTCGTTGATTTTTCATACCCGGTTATGCACTCCGAAGGTATCGCGCAAGGTCACGGGACCGTATTTTAAATAAAAGCCTTCGACTTTAGTTTTAAACCTCACGAACTATCCACTAAACCTGTGGATAAGGTTGTTGAAAAGCCGACCTCCCAAGCAAAGACCCTTAAACATTATGTCATTTTTCTAATTTTGCTTAAATTTTAGGCAATAATGTAACCATTTGATTTTATTAAATAAAATATATTTCAGCAGGGATTGAAGTGGTCAATGTATATACAGGCAATAAAACAGACATATACCGACACAATTGACCGGCCTGTGCACAACTCTTCAATAAGGTAACGATTTACCGCTGTGTTGAATTAATCCTACGGATTGCTTGAAAGCACGAATCTATACTTCCGAATTAAATCTTTCGATTTCTACTCCGACGCTTTCGGCACCCTCGAGTATGTCTAATTTCTCTACCCGAACCAGTGCCGATCGGACCCGCACATCGGCGAGGCACATGGTGGCGATATTTTCGGCCAGCGTTTCAACCAGGTTGACGTGGCCCTTGTCGACAATTTCTTCAACACTCTTGGCCAATTCTTCGTAACAAATAACGTTATTGATATCGTCATTGACCTCTTGATCGCTCTCGTCCACGGCCAAATCAAGGTTAATCCGCACCCTCTGTTCGTCGTTCTTCTCATGTTGGTGGATGCCGATGAAGCACACCATGACCAAATCGCGGATGAACACATGACGAATAGAACGCCTCGCGTTCGCAATCTTTGGCACCTCGGCCAATTTTATCGAGCTTGAAGACATCGTTTATTCCATAAACCCCGGATCCAAAGAACCCGGCGCCCAGCCAAGATGCTGGCCACCGTCAAGAACGATCATTTGCCCAGTAATGGACGGAGCGTCAAGAAGGAATTGAATGGCACGGCAAATCTCCTCCGGTTTAACCGGCCGGGACAGCGGCTGTGCGGACCATTGACGTTCGAACTGTTCTTCCGTTTGGTGAATACTGGCAAGCGTCGGGCCGGGGCCGATGGCGTTGACGCGGATCGAAGGCGCCAGCGCCAAGGCCAGGTTCTGCGTCAGCCCCCAAAGCGCTACCTTGGAGACCGTATAAGAGGTGAAATGTGGGGTCACGTTCCATACCCGTTGATCAATCAGGTTAATAACGTTGCCCTCGGTCCCTTTGGTAAGCTGTTTGGAAAATGCCTGGGTCAATTGGAAAGGGGCGCGCAAATTCACCTGCATGTGCGACTCCCAGGAATCCTTGGTCGCCGTTTGCGGGGTATCTTTCTCGAACACCGATGCATTGTTGATCAGGCCGCTCAAGGGGCCGATGGCATCACGGGCCTGCCCGACCAGCCCGGCGGCACCCTCCTCAAGGGCTAAATCCGCCTGGACCACCACAGCCTCACCGCCCAAGGCCGATATTTCTTCGGCCACCGCCGCCGCTTCCGCCTTCGAACGATTGTAATGGATGGCCACGGTCCACCCCGACTTGGCCAGATCAAGGGCGATGGCGCGCCCGATACGCCGCGCAGCGCCGGTCACCAAAACCGATTTTAGAGGATCATCATTTGTTGTCATGGCCGGAGAATGGGGGATCGCAGGCACCGATGCAAGAGACCGCCTCAGCTCCCCCCGAACAAGCCTGCGGAATATCCGTTAAAAGCGATATAAGCGCCATACAAGACCAGTAAGATAACGCCACTGCCCCGCCCGGGATGCCATCGGCCGGCCAAAATCAGCATCACCAGCGCCGTCGCCCCCAACATCACCCAAAGATCGAAGGAAAGGATATTCCCGGACACCGGCAACGGCGTCACCAAAGACGCGAGCCCCGCAATACCCAGGATATTAAACAGGTTGGAGCCGACCACGTTTCCCACCGCGATATCGGAATGCCCCCGATAGGCGGCAACCACCGAGGCCGCCAATTCCGGCAACGACGTTCCCAGCGCGATCACCGTCAGGCCGATTATTTCCTCAGCCACACCAAAGGTCCGGGCAATGGAAACGCCGACATCGACCAGCAGGTCCGCCCCCCAAACAATCCCGGCCATGCCGACCAGCACCATCAGGAAAATGGCCCATGGAGGCGCGTCGATCTGGCCGATACCTTCGACCTCAAGAATAAGATCGGCAGCCGCGGCATCATCCTTGGTCTCGGTGCGGTACGAAGACACCAAAAATCCGAGGAAAGCCAAGAACAAAACGCCGCCGGACCAAAATGACAGGACGCCCTGGCCGCACAACAAAGCAAACATGGCGGTGCCGGCCATCAGGATGATACCGTCGCGGCGATTAGGGTTCTCCGGCCCCGTGACCGCCGACAGCATGCAACTAACGCCCAAAATCAACAGCACATTGGCGATGTTGGATCCGATGATGTTGCCTAGCGCCAATCCCGTAGAACCGGACAGGGACGCATCCATCGTCACCACCAGTTCCGGCGCCGAGGTGCCGATGGCGACCACCGTCATGCCGATCACCAACGGCGGCAGTTGAAAGATTTTCGCCAAACCGACGGCGCCGCGAATAAAGATTTCCGCAGACAAAAGCAGGACGACAAAGCCGCCGATCAGTTGCAAATACATCATATTAGGTGGATAAAATCCGTTCGGGAAGGTCGTGAAACTCATCAATAAGGGCATCATAAAGATGACGCTTGAAGGGCACAATCAAGCCCGGAAGTTCTTCCATGGTGGCCCACCGCCATTCACAAAACTCCGGCGCCTCATCGGCATTGATGTCGATATCGGCGTCCGTCCCGGTAAACCTGAGGCAAAACCATTTCTGCATCTGCCCCCGGTATTTTCCGCTCCAGGATACCCCGGCAATATCTTCCGGCAGATCGTAGCTCAACCAGGCTTTGGTCTCGGCGATAATATCGGCCTTGGCGGTGCCGGTCTCCTCTTCCAACTCTCGCATCACGGCCTGTTCGGGGGTTTCACCTTCGTCGATGCCGCCCTGGGGCATTTGCCAGGCATTGGGATAGGCGTTCCCGAAACGGCGGCCGACAAATACCTTGCCGGCGGGGTTGAGTAGCATCGCACCGACGCCTCGCCGATAGGGAAGCCCCTCCCGGTTTGAAGAATTATCACCACTCATGATTCCCGGTGTCACTCCCAGTGGATAAAATCTAACTTATGGTACCCATTCGATCCCATATCCCGGTTTCTCGGTAGGAAAGCGCCCGTAGGCGATGCCGTAGCATCGTCAAGGGTGTTTGACGCCCCGAAAGGCCGGGATATGGGATCCCCAATGTGTGCAAGAGGGGGGCGGTTTCCCAAGCCCACCGGTTGAGTTGCCTGATGCTTGTGATGCGCCAGCATCACCGCGCACCAGGCGCCTTTCCGGATGAACTTGGGAAACCGTCGTATGGATGCCATAAGTTAGATTTTATCCACTAGTCCTGCTTGTTGGCCAACGCCGACAGCGGGACCAGGGTGATTTTCTTTTCCTTTAATTTTTTTGTCCAGGCGATCAAACGCTCCAGGGTTGCCGGATAGGCCCGGCCGACGGCAACGGCGATCTTCCTCTCCTTGATGATACTCTCCAGGCGGAGCAATTTGATTTCGATGGCGCCCCGGGAGGGGTCATCATCGAGGGTCAGGTCGCTGACGGCGCGGGGCAAATCAATTTTTTTGGCGATCTTAGGCGCCAACAAGGAACCTTGAGCGCCGGTGGCCAGAAAGAACAAGCCGCGTTTTTTTAAGGCGCCAAGAACGGAGGTCAAAAGGGCTTCGGAGGTTCCGAACCGGGAGCCCATGGCCGTAGCGACGCCGAAATAACCGCTCACCTGGCTGAGCACCAATTCCAGCCGCTTTATGTTGTCCTCCGCTTTAAGCCCCGTATCCAGCGAGTACGGACCGGCATCGTGGATGGGGAAGCGTTCGCTTTCCATCGGCAACGTCAACATGACCTCGTGCCCGACCAGCCGCGCGCGCACCAGCCAATCACTTAGGTCAGTGGCATAGGGATTCAGGACCAGGGTCACTTGCGGCGGCAGCTTGCCGATGGCGGCCATGGAAGCCGCCCGGCTTAATCCCACGCCGGTAATGACAATGGCAACCCGCATGCCTTCGTCCTCGCCCTCATAGGGCCGGCCGTATATTTCCCAGGGTGTCTCACCCTCCTTGCCGATGATCGGCAAGGTTCCCGTCAGGCCTTCTTTTTTCTCGATCAGCCGGACATCGGGGGTCGCGCCCAAGGGTTTTGCGGGCGGATAGTTGGGAAGCTTCCTCAGCGTCACCGACGTCACAGCCGGGAGAACGATTCCGCTGGCTTTGTCCTGGACAGCGCCGCCGATGGCGTTAAGCGACCCGCCCAATGGGTTGGCCTTGCCGCCAAATTGGCCGCCAATGTCGCCGACGACACGGGCCAGGGACTCTTTCTTTCCCGGCGAACTTCCCGCCGTCGAAATAGTCTTTTTTGCCGCCTGATTGACCGCTTGGTTAATTTTTCCTTGGGGCAGGGACGGTGTCATGCCCTTACCCGATGCACCGGAAAACTTGTTTAAGCCGCCGCCCGGGCGGATCGCCCCCGGCTTCGGTGGCAAGGCCATTTGAACCACCGGTCCCTTCGACGGGTCTCTGCGTTTTCCGGCCCTTTGCGACGAGGACTTGGAGGCTTCTTCATCGCCGCTGAAATACCACCAACCGGCGCCACCGGCGACACCGGCAAGCAGAACGAAAGCCCCGGCCGCCGCAATCATCAACGGTTTGCGGCGTTCCTTGGCATCTTCTTCGTCAAAATCATCATCGTCAAAATCATCGTCCCCGAAATCAATGTCATCATCTTGGGCATCAGACTGGGAATCGCCGCCATCCTCGGCGGCGGACACCCCCTCCCCTGCACTTTCAGGTTCGGATTTTGGAGCCGCGGCGAAATCGTCATCCAAATCGTCGTCGAATTCGTCGTCGGAATCCTTTTTCGCGAATATTTTTTTAAGTCCCGGGATTTTTGCAAGCGCAGAAATCTTCGGAAGCTTCGGAAGCTTCGGTAGCTTCGGCAGCTTAGGGAGTTTCGGAATCTTCACACTCTCACCCCAATGGTTATCCGTTTATCCTCCCCGGGGTGTAATACCAAGGCCGAACGCCCTGGAAAACGCCTTAGTTTGTTTTGACGGCCCTGTCGCCAAACAGCGCCACACCGCGCAGTAGATCAAGTGCCCGGGCCAACTGAAAGTCCAATGGCGCCTCGGCCTTGTCATCCTTGGGCTTGGCGGCATCCGGTTTTTCGGTTTTTTTCTTCGAGTCCTTATTGTCGCCGTTATCCAGGGCATTGCGAAGGTCCGATTCAAAGCGCCCTTTCGGCGCATCAACCTTTTCAATGCGGGATTGCTGGACCAAGATATCCGGGTCGATGCCCTTGGCCTGGATGGACCGCCCCGACGGCGTGTAATACCTGGCTGTGGTCAACCGCATGGCGCCGTGTCCGGGAAGTGGTATGATCGTCTGCACCGAGCCTTTGCCGAAGGATTTGGTGCCGAGAATAACCGCACGGCGATGATCCTGAAGGGCGCCGGCGACAATTTCAGACGCCGATGCCGAACCCCCGTTGACCAATACCACGATCGGCAGATTATCAGCCAAATCTCCCCTCCTGGCATTAAACCGCTGGGTGTCCTCGGCCTTGTTGGACCGGGTGGAAACGATTTCGCCTTTGTTCAAAAAAGCATTGGATACCGCCACCGCCTGATCCAGAAGACCACCCGGATTATTACGCAGATCAAGGACATATCCCTGAATGTAAGCGCCGATTTCTTTCTTGAGCTTGGCCATTTCCTTCTTCAGGCCGATGTCCGTCTGCTCGTTGAATTGGGTAATCCTGACGTAACCGACTTTTTCTTCTACCTTGGATCGCACCGAGGTGATCTTGATCACCGCCCGGGTAATGGAGACATCGAAAGGCTTCTTGCCAAGGCGCAGGATGGTAAGCTTGATGTCACTGCCGACCTTGCCGCGCATCAAGTCCACCGCTTGGTTGAGGGTCATGCCTTGGACCTGTTCCCCGTCCAGATGGGTGATCAAGTCGCTGGGCTTGATCCCGGCGCGGAAGGCCGGGGTATCGTCGATCGGTGAGATCACCTTGACGTAACCGCCCTCCATGCTCACCCGGATGCCAAGACCGCCGAATTCTCCGCGGGTATTAACCTGCATATCCTTGAAAGACTTGGCATTCATATAACTTGAATGGGGGTCGAGCGACGTCAACATGCCGCTAATGGCGGCTTCAATCAATTCCTGGTCAGAGGGCTTTTCCACGTAATCCGCCCGCACGCGCTCAAACACATCACCAAACAGATTCAGCAAACGGTAGGTATCAGCGTCGTTTTTCTTGGTTTCCGCCGCAATGGCCGGATTGATCGCCATCAACGGGGAGAGCAAAACGGCGACGGTGAGAGCTGTCAGTACAGTACGGATTTTCATTCACTTAACCTTATTTATGCGCCGCCAGCCAAGGTAGCGGATTGATTGGCTGACCATTGCGCCTGAGTTCAACGTAAAGAACCGGTTTACGACCATCAGGGCGTCCCATGACGCCAACCGGTTCACCCGCGACAACCCATTGACCCATGGTGCTGTCGATCCGGGCGAGGCCGGAAAGCAGGCTATGATATCCTTCGCCGTGTTCGATGATCAAGAGTTCCCCGTAACCCCTGAATTTACCAGCATAAACGACCCGGCCCTCATAGGGCGCCACCACCTGGGCGCCTGGGGCCGTTTGCAGCCTCATCCCCTTGCGGGTCAAGCCAGTGCTCAACATTTGGCCGAAGCGGCCAATGATACGGCCGACGACCGGCGGCGGCAGTTTTCCCCGCTGGCCGCTGATCGGGGCACCGGTCAATCCGGGTGGAAGTCCCAATACCGTTTCCGGGGGGACAAATGTATCGGTTTTGGCCATCGATTCGCCTGATTTTGACGGTTTTCGGCGCGGCTGGGCCCGGGGATCAAGACGGGGACGGGCCTTATTCAGCTTCTGCAAGAGTTCGCGAAGGGTTGCCGCTTCGCCGCTAAGCGATTTCAGACGCCGGGTTTCAGCCTTGCGGGCGGTCAGGGTGCGGTATTTGACGGCTGTTTTTTGGCCAAACAGCACCGCCAACCGTTTACGTTCCTTCTCCAGACCGGCCGTCACGCTGGTCAATTGGGCTTTCTTTTCCGCCATCTCGCGCCGGGCCTTGGCCAGGCTTTCCAGATCTTCACGGAGCCTGAAAGCGCTGCGTTTGATTTCAGGCACCGCGGCGCGAAGAAGTATAGCGCTACGTACCGTATCGGCGGGAGAGATCGGTTGCATCATCAGTGCTTCCGGCGGATAACGCGCGACCCGCTGTAAGGCCACCAGGATTCTGGCAAGCTGCCCACGCTGCGCCGACAGGCGGGCAAGCTTGGCATCCTCAGTGGCCTTTAATTCGGTCAGTGACTTATTCAATTCGCCCGAACGGCGTTCCTGCGTCTGAATGATATTGGCGGCGGCGACCATATCGCGGCGCAGGAGGGCCAGATCGCGTTCAAGTTCGTCGGCTTTTTGCTTAAGTTTACGGGCTTTTTCCAGGCCTTGGCCCAAGGCGCGTTTGACCTCTTCGAGACGTTTCCCGGTTTTGCCTTTGTCGGTGGATTGCGCCCAGACCGGGGCCATGCCTGCCACAGACATCACCAAGACCAACGCCCCGGCGAAAACAGCCCTACCCCGCTTGAATCCTATTCCAGCCATCATATTTCCGCCGCAGGGTTGCCAGCCGCAGGCTCGATCAGAGATTGGCCGGTCATCTGTTCCGGTTGGCCGAGCCCGAAAAGCGTCAAAATCGTCGGCGCCACGTCCGACAGCCTACCGTTGCGAAGCCCCTTAACCCAGCCCGGTGCATTGGCCATCACCACCGGCACCAAATTCATGGTGTGGGCGGTGTGTGGGTGATCGTTTTCGGTATCCATCATTCTTTCGCAGTTGCCATGATCGGCGGTCACCAGCAAAACCCCGCCGGCATCATGAACCGCGCCCTCCAGGCGACCAAGACAGCCGTCGAGACATTCCGCCGCCTTGACGGCGGCTTCCAGGTTGCCGGTATGGCCGACCATGTCACCATTGGCGTAATTGACGACGATCAGGTCGAACCGCCCTTCCTCAATGACCGTAACTAGATTATCGGTAACTTCATGCGCCGACATTTCCGGTTTCAAATCATAGGTGGCGACCTTGGGCGACGGTACCAGGATGCGGTCCTCGCCGGGAAAAGTCTCCTCACGCCCGCCGTTGAGGAAAAACGTCACGTGCGCGTATTTTTCGGTCTCGGCGATACGAAGCTGGGACAGGCCGGCGTCAGACACCACCTGGCCCAAGGTGTTATCCAGGCGCTCCGACGGGAACAGGGCGCCGTAGAACCGGTTTAAATCGGTGGAATATTCAACCATGCCGAGGCGGGCGGCGAAATCGGGACGACGAGGACGATCGAACCCGCTGAAATCCGGATCGGCCAGTGCCGTCAAAATCTGCCGCGCCCGGTCGGCGCGGAAATTCGCCATCAACACGCCGTCCCCGTCGTTCATGCCGGCAAAATCGCCGATCACCGTCGGCATCATAAATTCATCGGTGACCCCGGCGGCGTAGCTGGCGGCTATGGCCGCTACGGGATCATCGGCGGCGGCGGCGTCCCCCAGCACCAAGGCGCGCCAGCCTTTTTCGACCCGTTCCCAGCGATTGTCCCGATCCATCGGGTAATAGCGGCCTGAAACAGTGGCGATACGGACCAGTTCCGACCATCCCTCCCACCCCGTCGCCGCCACCAATTCGGCGATATACTCCTTGGCGCTTTGCGGCGGCGTGTCGCGGCCATCCAGGAACGCATGCAGGACTACCGGCACACCCTCGCCGGCAATGATCGCCGCCAGGCTGATAATATGATCGTGATGGGAATGGACGCCGCCGGGCGACATTAGCCCCATTAAATGACAGGTGCCGCCGGTTTCCTTCAACGCCGAGATAAAGCCCCGGAGATTTGGAATTTTTTCCAATTCACCGGCGGCGATAGCGGCATCGATCCTGGGCAGGTCCTGCATGACGATACACCCGGCACCGAGATTCATGTGGCCGACTTCGGAATTCCCCATTTGCCCGGCGGGCAGGCCGACTTCCTGTTCCGACGCATCCAGCCGCGCCGACGGCGATGACGCCACCAGCCGATCCCAATGGGGCGTTTTGGCAAGCGCAATGGCGTTATGATCGTCCTCATCCCGCGCTCCCCATCCGTCAAGGATACAAAGAACGACGGGCTTCGGAACCTTCTTAGAGTTTTCTTGTTCAGACATCACATAAATATAAGGTTTTAACCCGAAAATACGATAGCCGAGAGGTAGTTAGCGAGGCGTTAATCACGATGATAGGGATGCCCCGAAAGGATGCATTGGGCCCGGTAGATTTGTTCCGCCAGCATGCCCCGAACCAACAAATGCGGCCAAGTCATGGCGCCGAGGCCCAAAACCAAATCGGCGCGTTTCCTGACCGCTTCGTCGAGTCCGTCGGCGCCGCCGATCAGGAACGCCACATCCCGGGCATGGTCGCGCCAAATCCCTAGTTTTTCGGCAAAGGCCATACTCGACAGGGTCTTGCCGCCTTCATGCATAGCCACGATAACCGCGCCGTCGGGAACCTGGGCCAACAGTAGCTCGGCCTCGCGCACCTTTAATGCCGCCGGTTTGAGTTTTTTCTTTTCCTCGATTTCCCTGAGTTCCAGGGGATAAGTGATGCGCTTGGCGTAATGCTCATAAAGACCGCGTTCGGGACTGGTTTTCCGCCCGGCTTTCCATCTTCCGGCGGTCGCAATGACCAAACGCACAAGCCTAAACCGTGGCGCCCGATGCGGCGTCGTCTTCGGCGCCGGACCCGGTCCAGATTTTTTCCAGGCTGTAAAAATCGCGCACTTCGGGACGGAACAGATGAACAATCACGTCACCGGCGTCGATCAACACCCAGTCACAGTGGGGCAACCCTTCGGCCTTGAGCCCTTTGAGCCCGCTGGCCTTCATTTTTTTCTGGAGGTGGGTGGCCATGGCACCGACTTGGCGAGAGGATCCGCCATTGGCAATGACCATGAAATCGGCGATTTCCGTCTTGCCGGCCAAATCGATGACGACGACGTCTTCGGCCTTGTCATCGTCAAGAGATGTTTCCACCAGCTGGAGCAATTCGCTCGACGCCGGTGGCATCTTTTTCTTTCTTGGTATGGTTGGTCTCCTTTTCTGTATTTGGACTATACGAGTGTATTCGAACTTTATTTCTATACGCTTAACGCCCACCCCGGATCAACGTCGCCGAAGCGGCGCTTAACGGGATTTGTAAAAACACCCAGGCCGGCGGTTTGCTGTCGGCCAGGGCGGCGGCGTGGGTTTCCTTGATCCGGTAGCGCTGGAACCGTTTCGCCGCCGTCGATACCAACGCCTTAAAAGAATAATCGGGGCGCGCCAAAACTGCAACGGGGACGGTCTCGAAAATCGCCGTCCAATTATTCCAGCGATTGATTTCAATGAGATTGTCGGCGCCCATGATCCAGACGAACCGGTGTCGCGGATATCGCCCTTTCAGCGCCGCCAAGGTGTCGGCGGTGTATTGGGTGCCGAGCTCTCGTTCCAAATCGCTGACCCGGATATTGCTTCCTAGCGTCAGGGCGCGGGCACTGTTCAGGCGATCCTCAAGCGGCGCCATGCCGTCGGCAGGCTTCATCGGGTTTTGCGGCGACACCAGCCACCAGACTTCATCGAGCCGAAGCCGCTCCAGGGCCTGGCGGCTGATATGCAAGTGCCCGGTATGGGCCGGATTGAACGAGCCGCCGAGGATGCCGATGCGCCGTTGCCGCCCGGTGGTAGGGGGCGGATTTCGTAACGCCGACGCCCGAATTCCGGTCACGGGCGGGTTTGCCCCTCGCCCCGGACCACGTACTTCGATGTGGTCAGTTGCTCGACACCGACCGGGCCACGGGCGTGCAGCTTGCCCGTGGAAATGCCGATCTCCGCGCCCATGCCGAATTCACCGCCGTCGGCGAACTGGGTCGAGGCATTGACCAGGACGATGGCGCTGTCGACTTTGTTTATGAACTTCTCGGCCGCTTCGGCATTGCCGGTAATGATGCAATCCGTGTGGTCGGAACCATGACGGGTGATATGGCCGATGGCGTCATCAACCCCATCGACGACCTTCACGGCGATGATGGCATCCAGGTATTCGGTGTCCCAATCGGACTCGGTGGCGGCATTGATCCGGGAATCCACGGCTTGCGCGTCGGCGTCCCCCCGGACCTCACAGCCGGCGTCGATCAGATCATTAACGATAGGCGCCAGCATGCCATCGACGGCGGTGCGGTCAATCAACATCGTTTCCGTCGCGCCGCAGATGCCGGTGCGGCGCATCTTGGCATTGACCACCAATTGACGGGCCATGTCGGGGTCGGCATCGGCATGGACATAGGAATGGCAATTGCCTTCCAGGTGCTTGAACAGCGGCACCTTGCTATCGGCGGCAATGCGTTCGATCAGCGATTTTCCGCCGCGCGGCACGATGACGTCGATAAATTCGGTCATCGTCAGCATTTCGCCGACGGCGGCGCGGTCGGTGGTCGGCACCAGCTGGATCGCCGCTTCGGGCAGACCCGCCGCCTTCAAGCCGTCGGCCAGCGACTCCATGATGGCACGGGACGAATGAAAACTTTCAGAACCGCCGCGCAGGATCGCCGCGTTGCCCGCCTTCAGGCACAGGCTGCCGGCGTCCGCCGTCACGTTAGGCCGGGATTCGTAAATCACGCCGATCACCCCCAACGGCACCCGCACGCGCTGAATCCGGAGACCATTGGGGCGTTCCCGGTCTTCGAGCACGGTGCCGATGGGATCCGCAAAGGCGGCGATTTCCTCTAATCCCACCGCCACACCTTCGATCCGCTCATCGGTAAGCTCCAACCGGTCGAGCAAGGCCGCACTCAAGCCTTTTTCCGCCCCCGCCGCCATGTCCTTGGCGTTATCGGACAAAATCTCGTTACTGCGGCGGCGCAGGCTGGCGGCGGCTTCCACCAGGGCTTTGTTCTTGGCTTCGGCCGGTGCGGTCGCGAGCACGCGGGCGGCGGCCTTAGCGGCCTCGCCGATACCCTGCATCAATTGGGCGATATCTTCGGTTTTAACGGCGTCCATGACTTGTCTCTCAATCCAGCACCAGATCGTCACGGTGGATCATTTCATCCCGGCCACGGTAGCCGAGAAGGCTTTCAATTTCACTGGTTTTGTAACCGATGATGCGTTTGGCGTCCTCGGCCGAATAAGCGACCAGCCCGCGGCCCAATTCGCGCCCGTCGCCGGTCTTGACGATGACCGCGTCACCGCGCTGAAAATCACCATCGACGGCGACAATCCCCGCCGGCAGCAGGCTTTTTCCGGCGCCGAGCGCGCGCACCGCCCCGTCATCCAGAACCACCGATCCGGCAGGGCTCAACGCTCCTGAAATCCAGCGCTTGCGCGCCGTTTTGGGTGTGGCGGACGGCAGGAACCAGGTCGCGGCGCCATCCTCCAGCCGTTGCAAGGGATGCATCTCCCGGCCGTCGGTAATTGCCATGCGGCAGCCATTGGCCAGGCACACCTTGGCCGCCGCCAGCTTGGTGACCATGCCGCCCTTGCTGTCGCCCTGCGGCGCGGCGCCGGCCATGGCCTCGATCTGGGACGTAATCTCTTTGACCTCGGGGATGATGGCGGCGCCTGAATCGGTGCGGGGGTCGGCGGTATAAAGGCCGTCGATATCCGACAACAACACCAAAACGTCGGCGCTGATCATGGCGGCGACCCGCGCGGCCAGGCGATCATTGTCGCCGAAGCGGATTTCGTCGGTGGCGACGGTATCGTTCTCATTGATCAACGGCACCGCGCCCAACCGCAGCAGCGCCTCCAGCGTGTTGCGGGCGTTGATATAACGGCGCCGGTTTTCGGTATCTTCCAGGGTCAGCAGGACTTGAGCGACGGTTAAATCGAAGCCGCCCAGAACCTCTTCATAGGCATGCGCCAGGCGCACCATGCCGGTCGCCGCCGCGGCTTGGTTGTCGTCGAGCTTCAACTCGCCCAAGGGCAGGCCCAAATGACGCCGGCCGATGGCGATGGCGCCTGACGACACCACGATCACCTCTTGGCCACGTTTGATGCAGGCGGCAATGTCGGCGCCCAGGGTGTTGAGCCATTTCCGATGCACGGTGCCGTGGTCCTGGTCGACCAATAACGTCGAGCCGATCTTGACGACGATGCGTTTACCGTTTTCGATTCCGCCGCTGTTACTCATGGCGCGTATGCCTCCGTAACCTCATCGGGGGCTTTTTCCGCCTCGATCTCGGTTAATAGACGATCCAGCAGCGGCGTCAGCCCGTCGCCTGAAACCGCCGAGATCACCCCGGCGAGGGAACCGCAGGCATCGGCAAGCTGGCGTTGTTTTTCAGCGCTGGCTTCGGCGCTCAAGGAATCGGACTTGGTCAGCACCACCAACTCGGTTTTTTCCGACAGGCCGCCGCCGTAGGCCTCGACCTCATGGCGGACAACCTGATACGCGTCTGCGACGTCCTCCGCGGTGCCATCGACCAAATGCACCAGCACCCGGCAGCGCTCGACATGGCCGAGGAACCGCGTGCCCAGCCCGGCGCCCTCGCTGGCGCCTTCGATCAGGCCGGGGATATCGGCGAGCACGAATTCACTGCCGCGCACATAAACGACACCCAGATTAGGATGCAGCGTGGTAAAGGGATAATCGCCGATTTTCGGATGCGCCCGGCTGACGGCGGCCAATAACGTTGATTTGCCGGCGTTGGGCAGGCCAACAAGCCCGGCATCGGCAATCAATTTAAGCCGCAACCAAAGCCAGCGTTCCGAGCCGGGATAGCCTTCATCGGCGCGCCGGGGGGCCTGGTTGGTGGAGGACTTGAAATGGGTATTGCCGTGTCCGCCGTCACCGCCTTCGGCAATAACGATGCGTTGCCCGGCTTCGGTAATATCGGCAAGCAATGTTTCCCTGTCTTCGTCGAAAATCTGGGTGCCGGCGGGAAGCTTGACGGTGATGCTTTCGCCCTTGGGGCCGGCACGGTTTTTGCCCATACCGTCCCTGCCGCGCCCGGCCTTGAGGTGTTGTTTGTAGCGAAAATCAATCAGCGTATTGAGCTGGTCGGAGCCTTCCAGCACAACGTCGCCGCCGCGCCCGCCGTCGCCGCCGTCAGGGCCGCCGTAGGGGATGTTCTTCTCACGGCGGAAACTGACGCAGCCGGAGCCGCCATCGCCGCTTTTGATAAAAATTTTCGTTTCGTCCAGGAACTTCATCGTTCATTGCCCGTTGAATAACCGCATTTGGTCATGAAAAAAGGGGAACGGCTAGCCATTCCCCTTAAACGTGCGAATGAATAGCCATCAGCCACTCTTCAGCTGGCCGGCTCCACCGCCACGAAAACCCTGCCTTTGGCCTTGTGGTGAAACTTCACCTGGCCGCCGACGGTGGCATAAATCGTGTGGTCCTTGCCGATCCCGACGTTATCGCCGGGATGGTACTTGGTGCCGCGCTGGCGGATGATGATATTGCCGGGAACCACGGGCTCGCCGCCGAATTTCTTGACGCCTAAGCGCCGGCCCGCGGTATCGCGGCCGTTGCGGGAGCTGCCGCCTGCTTTTTTATGTGCCATGTCTTAACCCTACTCCTTGGACTTGCCTTTGGCGGGGGCTTTTTTCTTTGCCTTGGTGGTCCCCTGCGGTTTTTTCTTGGGCGCGTCCTTTTTGGCTGCTGCTTTCTTTGCCTTGGTAGTCCCCTGGGGCTTCTTGGCCGCGGGCTTCTTAGCCGCGGGCTTCTTCTTGGCTTCTTCCTTGGCCGGCTTGGCTTCTTCCTTGGCCGGCTTGGCTTCTTCCTTGGCCGGCGCCTTGGCTTCGGTCTTTTTGGTTTCAGCCGGGGGCGCGGCTTTTTCCTTCGGCTCGGCTTTCGGCGCCGCTTTCGGCTTCGCGTCCGTCTTCGGCGCCGCCTTGGCCTTGGTACCGGCTTTAGGCTTAGTCCCCGTCGGGCTGACATCGACAATACGCAACACCGTCTGTTCCTGGCGATGGCCGCGGGTGCGGCGGTAGTTCTTGCGGCGGTGTTTCTTGAAAACGATAATCTTGTCGGAACGGGACTGTTCAATCACCTCGGCGAAAACCGCGGCCTTGTCGATAACGGGTGATCCAACCGTCGGCGCCTTGCCGTCGCCGCCGATCATCAAGACATCGGCCAATTCGACCATGGCGCCGGGTTCCCCGGTCAGTTTTTCGACGACGATTTTATCGTCCTTGGCGACCCGGTACTGTTTTCCACCGGTGCGAATGACAGCGAACATTTCCGCCTCTTAATCATATCAGTTCATAAAAAAAGACCCCGAACCGGCCATTGACTTGAAGCCCTGCCCGAGAGAGGCGGCACTATACCCCGGCGTGCGGGGATGTCAACGGCGGAAACTCTTGATTCTCAGCCTCATTAAATCGAGGGCCCGGGGCGCCGAAACAGTGGACACCGGCGGCCGGCTTGCGCTAAATAGCAGCTCCCAAATCACTTGGTCGGCCGTTTGCAAGGCGCGCCCAAGTGGCCGCGCCATATAGGGGGCGGGACCGAATACCGAAAAGTCCTTACTTTTCAATTGCGGAGAGGTGCCAGAGTGGTCGAATGGGGCGGTCTCGAAAACTGCCCTACCTTATATCGTCTAAACACGCTTAATCCCGTAACGTCCTGTTCAGTTGGGCATTCGCGAGCTATCCATCCCTCTTAGTTGCATCCAATCCTATCCTATACCGGCTAGTTAGGTGGCCAGTTAGGTGGCCAGTTAGGTGGCCAGTTGGCTCACCACAG
>PVBE010322215.1_pt1 | contig 58013 bp, 40 predicted proteins | sample 1631181 | NCBI WGS metagenome assembly PVBE01 (sample SAMN08397723, study PRJNA350692) | Marine metagenome, whole genome shotgun sequencing project. | isolation source: water | place: Pacific Ocean | collected 2012-04
GACGGACGAGTTTAACGAGCCTGATTGAGAGTCTGTAGACGTCGAGTTTGTGGGACATGACCTTTTCTCCTTGTTGATGATTGAGGGTGTTTCCCGGCCGGCTCACGCCCTCCTCCCGCCGCAGATTCCGTGACAGCGCCCGGCAAAAGAGCCAGCACATCCCCCCACGTCCAGGGGCGCTGGCGCGAAATGTGCGGCGTAATATCGTGAGCCGGCCGAGGGAACACCCGGGCATCAACCACAGAGACAGGTCCCACTGCGACTGCAACCAGAACCGGAACCGCATCCGGAGTCGGAGTCGGAGCCGGAACCGGAACCGGAGCCGGGGCCGCAACCGGAGCCGGAACCGGACCCGGAACCGGAGCCGGGGCCGCAACCGGAACCGGAACCGGCACCAGCAACCGGTGCTATCATCCCACCATGAGACAGTCAGTCACGGTATTGGGTCTGTTGCTCTGCTCCTTCCCCCTGCTCGCGGCTCCGACGCCCGGTCAGAGCGCGCTGATCAACGGCATGCACGACATGCAGGCCGAGTCGTGGATCAAGACGGCCACGCCGGGCTGCGACAAGGGCTGGATCATCGACCTGCAGTACATCGGCAAGTCGGGCAAACCCGGCGCCAACTGCCACGCCTCGGCCACCAAGGCGGGCATCTCCATCATCCAGCGCCTCGACGTCTCGGGCAGCGAGTCGATCCCGAAGAACAAGGCCCAGGCGGCGGGCTACGGCGCGGCCTTCGCCGGCTTCGTCTCTCAGTGCCCGAAGATCCACGTCTGGATCGTGGGTAACGAGCCGAACTTCACCTTCAACGACTGGAGCCCCGACTGCTCGGCCGACGCCTACGCCGCGGCCTACGTGGAGGTGCACAAGCGGGTGCACGCCCTGCCGGGGCACAAGGCGGACCTGGTGCTGGTGGCCCCCAACTCGCCCTACTCGCCGGGCTGTCTGCAGAGCCTGCGGCGCATCCTCGACCGGATAAAGTCCAGGGGGGTCAAGCCGGACGGGTTCTCGCTGCACGCCTACACTCAGGCCGAGTCGGGCGGCAAGCTGTCTTCGAGCTACATCACCAACGGCAAGACCGCCAACGACTCCAACAAGGACAAGTGCTCCAGCCTCACCTGGAGCGACACCTGGTTCTGGAACTTCCGCATCTACCGCGACTACATCAACAAGGTGATCCAGCCCAAGGGCTACACCGGCCTGCCGGTGTTCATCACCGAAAGCGGCAACGCCTGCAAGGTGCAGAAGGGCAACAAGTGCTACCCCGACAAGGACGTGGGCTACTTTCAGGCCATGTGGGCCGAGGTCAACGCCCACAACGCCAACCCGGCCAACAAGACAAAGATCCGCGCCGTCACGCCCTACCGCTGGACGTCCAACGACGACGGCACGGGGCGCGACTTCGCCATCGGCAAGCGCCCCAACCTGCTGGCCGACCTGAAGAAAGCCTTCGCCAAAAAGTACCAGTGGACCAAGCCTTCCTGCGGCCCCACGCCGACGGGGTGCAGCGACGACTCCGGCTGCGCCGGCAAGAAGATCTGCGACCTCGGCAGCGGCGCGTGCAAGGCCACCGCCCCCTGCGGCAAGGGCGGCGCCTGCCCCTCGGGCTACGTCTGCCGCAGCACGCACAACGACTGCGTGCCACGGACTCGCGGCGCGGCCGGCCTGACGGTGACCCCCTGGAGCCCCAAGCCGGGGACCAAGGTGTCGCTGATCGGCTCCCACGGCAGCGGCCTGACCAACGTGGGCCTGAAGCTGTCCGGCCCCAAGGGCGGGGCCATCGCCACCAAGTGGGGAGGCGTCAAGAAGGTGGGCGGCAAGTACAACTGGACCTACAGCGCCACGGTCAGCGGCACGGGCACGCACCGGGCCACGTTCCGCGCCGACCCCGGCGCCAGCACGGTCTACGCCATCGCCTACTTCAACGTCGGCACCGTGGCGCCGCCGAAGAAGGACTCCGGGCCGCCCAGGAAGGACACCGGCGGCACGCCGCCCAGGGACGGAGCCAAGCCGGGCAAGGACGGGGCCGGGCCGATGCACGACGGCCTGCCCGCGCCGGCGCCGGACAGCGCCATCAACCCGCAGAACATCGGCGGCGGCTGCAGCTGCCAGGCCGGAGGCGGCGAGGCAGTTTTCTGGGGCCTGCTGCTGCTTCTGATGGTAGGTATTGTCAGGAGCAGGAGCGCGAGAGACCGATGAAACTGGACGACACCGAGGAGCTTGACCTCTACGAGGATCCGCTGGAGCCGTTCTCGCTCGGGGAGTCGATCCTCAGCGTGGGCATCTGGGGGGCCAGCGCGGTGCACCTCGGCGCCTGGCTCTCCTCCTTCATCGTGCTGGACAAGACCATCCTCAACGGCGACCGCTACGACGAGTTCGGCAAGTTCGTCTGCCGCCGGGTCACGGGCCTGGCCGGCATCGAGGTGCAGCGCTACGGCATGCATCACCTCGAGCCCGGCGCCAGCTACATCTTCTGCATCAACCACGTGTCGGCCTTCGACCTGTTCGTGGTCTTCCAGTCCATCCCCTACTTCCACCGCTCCTTCCAGGACATCTCCCACTTCAAGATGCCGATCTACGGCGGCTGCATCCGCGTCTTCGGCCAGATCCCGGTGGATCGCAGCGACAAGGCGCTGATCCGTGAGGCCTTCGCCCGGGCGACGAAGATGCTCCACTCGGGGGACAGCTTCGTGGTCTTTCCCGAGGGGCACCGCACCCGGGACGGCCGCCTCGGCCCCTTCTACCCCGGGGCCTTCCGGCTGGCGGTGCAGGCCGGCGTGCCGGTGGTGCCCATGGGCATGCGCGGCCTGCGCAACATCTGCCCGGCCGGGGACTGGCGCACCCGCCCCGGGCGGGTGAACGTGCTCTTCGGCGAGCCGATCCCCACCGCCGGTCTGGGCCCAGACGACGTGGACGATCTGCGCCGGCGCACCCGCGCGGCGCTCAACGATCTGATGGCCAGGGGGCCGGAGGGGCCGGCGAGCAAGCCGGGCGCTTGACCAGCCGAAGCCGGTCCGGAATGCTACGATCTGGTCGGTGAGGAGGTGAGGTCGTAAGGAGGTGAGGGGATGCTGATTCTCGTTCCCTCACCCCCTCACATCCTGACTTCCTCACTCTGCGATCTACTCGGTGGTGGGCCGCTTTTGGAGCGCTGGCGTCTGACACCTACGGGTTGTGCAGCCGCTCCGCCTTGCTGACCATCACCTTGGTGTGGCCCCCCACTACCAGCACCGATCCGTCGGGGAGCAGGGTGGCGGTGTGCCCGGCGCGGGCGTGCTTCATCGGGGGCAGCGTGGTCCAGGAGCCGGCGCCCACCGCGGAGAAGACCACCGCCTTGTTCAACACCTTGTCGGTGACGCCGCCGGTGATCAGCACCCGGCCATCGGCAAGGCGCGTGGCCCCGTGGAGGTGAGGCGTGGGGCCCGAGTGGGACACCGCCGTGACCTTGCCGGTGGTGGGGTTGTACAGCTCGTTGCCCTTGAGGGTGCAGCCCGCGCCGCAGGTGCCGCCGACGATGAGCACCCGCCCGTCGGCGGTGCGCGTGGCGGAGTGATCGCAGCGCGCCTCGGACAGCTTCGTCTTCTGCACCGCCAGGCCGCCGGCCACCGGGTCGAAGGTGATCACCGTGGTGAGCCACGCCTTGCCGTCGTAGCCGCCGGCGATGAGCACCTTGCCGCTGTTGAGCAGGGTGGCCGAGGCCAGGGTGGTCCCCTTGTTCAGGGCCAGGCCGAGCACGGTCCAGGCGTTGGCGCCGGGCTTGAAGATCTCCAGGGTCTTCAGCGGCGCCCAGACCTTGGTGTCCACGCCGCCCACGGTGAGCACGTTGCCGTCCTTGAGCCGCACCACGTTGTGGCTCGCGCGGGGCGTGCTCAGCGTGCCCGCCTGGCTCCAGCTGCCCTTCTTCGGGTCGAACAGCTCGGCCGAGTCCTGCACCTTGTAGGTCGACTGCCGCCCGCCGAAGACCAGCACCCGCCCGTCCTTGAGCAGCACCGCCTCATGGTGGGCGCGGGCGACCTTGAGCTTGCCCGCCGCCTTGAAGGTGTTGGACTTCGGGTTGAAGAGGAACGCCTCTGCTCTGGCCTTCTCCGCCTTGGTCCCCTCGCGGTGGTAGCCGCCGACCACCAGCACGCGCCCGTCCTGCAGCCCCGTGGCGCTGTGGGCGAAGACCGTGGGCGCGGCGCCGGGGATCTGGACCCAGTTGGCCGGCTTCTTCGGCCCGTCGGGGAAGGGTTTGCCCCGGTCGGTCAGCGTCTTGCTCTGGTCCGCCGGCGGCGTGCCCGCGTCGGGGACAGGGGCGTCGTCGTCGGAGCAGGCCGCCAGGGCCAGGCAGGCAATCAGCAGCAGCGAATATCCCAGAGGTCTCATGGCCTCCTCCGTCTTGTTCTTGAACGGACCATCACTTGAAGGTGCCCGTGCGCGAGCGCCCAGGCAGATCTACCATCTGCGGCAGGGGCTGGTCGTCCTCCAGGTCGATGGACCAGCCGTAGCAGCTGCCGTAGGTCTTGCAGCCCAGGGTGGACGACGGCCCCGAGACCACCATGGGGCGGCCCGGCAGCTTGACCAGGTACCCCTGGTGGCGGTGGCCGTTGAACACCACGTCGATGCCCGCGTCGGTGAGCGCCTGCACCGTCTTGACCGCGTTGCGCAGCCGCATGCCCGCCTCGATGGGGTTGCGCTTGCCCACCGTAAACGGCATGCGCAGCAGGTGATGGTGCAGCAGGGCGACGCGGTGCCGCGCCCGCTGAAACTCCGGCTCCCGGGCCAGCTCCGCCAGCCACTCCAGCTGCTCGGTGGACACCGCGCCGCTGGCCGACAGCCAGGTGCGCGGCATGTCGCAGGAGTTGAGCCCCACCACGATGACGTCGCCCATCATCAGCCGCACGTAGGCCCCGTGCTCCTCGGGGGCCAGGCCGACCTTCTTGGCGAACTCGAGGTAGGTCTCCTCCTTGCGCTCCACGCGCTTGGCGCGCCCCCGCCGGGGGAACATATCGTAGGTGTCGTGATTTCCCGGCACGACGAAGAAGCGCCCGGCCTGGATCCAGGGTGACAGGTAGTGGGCCACGAGGCCGTAGCCGAAGCCGTTGTCCGTGGTGTCGCCGGTGAGCAGCAGCACGTCAGGGCCGATCTCGTTGATGCGGTCCACCAGGCGTAAAAAGCGCAGGTTTGTGTTGTCCGGGTCCACCCGGATCATGGCCTCGAGGTCCTCGGGCGAGGGGCGTCGCTTGACCAGGCGCTCGGCCGAGGTCTGGTGCCGCTCCATGGCGATGGAGAGCAGCGCCGCGATGGCCTTGTCCTCCTTGCGGGAGGGCCAGCCGCGCACCTTGTGGATCACGCCCTCGGGGTCGACCAGGCGCAGGTCGTCCGGGCGATCCTTCTTGTCGCGGCAGCCCTCGATCTGCCATCGCTTCCAGCGTTGCAGCGCGGTCCACTCCCGTCCGTCGTCGTCCGCCTTCTCGGTCCAGATCTTGGACTCGCCGTAGCGGGAGAGGTGGAGGTCGCTGAGCTGCAGTACGATCATCTGGTCAGTTACTTACCAGCTTTGCGGCGCCTGAGCCACACCAGGCCGAACAACACCAGCAGCAGCGCGGGCGCGCCGGGGCTGGTGCCCGCCATGGAGCAGCCGCTGTCGTCCGCGGGCTCGCTGGTGCCGCCGTCGGCGGACGGTGTGGGCTTCATGTCAATGTACACGTCGTCGGTCTTCTGCTTGTCCGGCTTGCCCTGGTCCGGCTGCCCCTTGTCCACCTTGCCCTGGTCCGGCTTGCCGGTGTCGGGCTTTACCATCTTGTCCGGCTTGCCCTTGTCCGGCACGTTGACGTCGGGCGGCGGCCCCGCGTCGCCGCTGCAGAGGGGCAGCGGCAGGGGTTTGCTGGTGGCCTTGTCCGCGGTCATGGCGTTCCACCAGACCTTGGTGTAGGTGCCGTCGGGCTGCTTCTTGAGGTAGAGCTTGCCGACCCAGCCCTTGGCCACCGCGCCCTGGTGCCAGCCGCCCACGGGCGGGGTCCCCTTCCACTTCCACTCCTGGCCCTTGATCTGCAACGACTTGGGCAGCGGGCCCTTGTAGCCCTTGGAGGGCCAAAGGGTGGACTTGTAGGTGGTGACGATCTTCTTGCCGTCGTCGACGGGCTTCCCCTCACAGACGATGGTCACGCACTTGGCGTCCACCACCAGGTCTGCGGCCTTGAGCATGTCGGCCTCGGACATCGGCGGCGGCAGGGCGTGGGCCAGCGAGGGTGAGAGCAGCGCGGCGGAGAACAGTACGAGCGCGAGCGAGCGGGTCATGGTTTCCTCCCTGAAATGTCCGCGGGGATCATCTCACCTTTGAGCGGCCCTGTGAAAAAAGTCTTGTGCGCCCCGTCAGGCCGTGGAGCGCTCCGAATACAGCGCCTTGACGATGCTGACGCACATCACCAGCAAGGTGAGGCACAGCGGCAGTCCGGTGATGATCTGGAAGGCGCGCATGGGGCCGAGCCCGCCGGTGACCAGCAGCACCGCCGCCACCGCCCCCTCGCACACGGCCCAGAAGACCCGCTGCCGCACCGGCGCCTCCTGTTCCCCGCCCGAGGTGATGTAGTCGATGACCAGGGAGGCGGAGTCCGACGAGGTGACAAAGAAGGCCACCACCAGGGCCGAAGCGAGCACCGACAGCATGGTCGGCAGCGGGAAGCGGTCGAGGAAGACGAAGATGGACGTGGCGTAGGCGTCGATGACCGCGCTGGCCAGCACCTGGTCGCCGCCGTCCACCATGCGCAGCGCCATGGCGCCGAACACGGCGAACCAGATGCAGCAGGCCGCCGACGGCACCAGCACCACGCCGAGGACGAACTCGCGCAGGGTGCGCCCGCGGGAGATGCGGGCCACGAACATGCCGACAAACGGCGACCAGGAGATCCACCAGCCCCAGTAAAAGACGGTCCAGTCTCCTTGCCACTTGACGTCGCCGCCCATGCTGGACCAGAAGCCCTGCAGCGCCAGGGTGCCCACGTAGTGGCCCACGCTGGACGCCGCGTCCACCGTCGCCTGGCCCGGCGACCCGGTGACGAAGAGGTAGACGAAGAGCAGCACGGCCAGGATCATGGTCAGCTCGCTCAGGCGACGGATGCCGCGGTCCACGCCGCTAACCACCGAGCCGGTCGCCAGCAACGTGACGAAGGCGATGATCACCAGCTGGGTCGTGGTGGCCTCGGCCATGCCGAGCAGGCGGGTCAGGCCGGCGTTGACCTGCTGGGCGCCGAGCCCCAGGGAGGTGGACACGCCGAACATGGTGCCGAGCACGGCGAAGACGTCGATGGTGTGGCCCACGGGCCCGTCGGTGTGGCGGCCGAGCAGGGGCTGGAAGGCCGAGCGCAGGGTCAGCGGCAGGCCCTTGCGGTACGCGAAGTAGGCCAGGGCCGCTCCGACCACGACGTAGATGCCCCAGCCGTGGAGCCCCCAGTGCAGCAGGGTGATGTCCATGGAGAGGGTGGCGGCCGCCGCCGTCATGCCCTCGCCCATGGGCGGCTTCTGGTAGTGGGTCAGCGGCTCTGCCACGGACCAGAAGAGCACGCCGATGCCCATACCAGCGGAGAACATCATCGCCAGCCATGAGGCGTAGCTGTAGGCCGGGCGCTCGTCGTCGGCGCCGAGGCGCACCTTGCCGTGCCGGCTCAGCGCGAGCCACGCAGCGAACCACAGAAACAGCGTGACCGAGGCGTGGAAAGCCCAGCCGAGGGTGGTGGTGATGTAGGCCTGGATGGCGCCGAACAGGGCGCCCGAGGCCTCGGGCAAAACAGACCCAACCACCACGAAGACGGCGATCAGTCCGGCGGCGGCCCCGAACACGACGGGGTTGGTGCGCAGCCCGAGGGCGCTCTCCAGGCGCGAGGGGATCCCCCTACCCCCCGTTCCCACGGGACGCGCCGAGATAGCGTCGTGAGGAGAAGATCTGTTTACGCCTTGCCGGCGCTGCCGATCACGGTCTCGTTCTTGTGGATGATCAGCGCCTTGAGCGCCTCGCGGGCGGGCCCGAGGTACTTGCGCGGATCGAAGACCTCCGGCTTGGTGGCCATCACCTCGCGCACCGCGGCCGTCACGGCCAGGCGCCCGTCGGTGTCGATGTTGATCTTGCAGACCGACGAGGTGGCCGCTCGACGCAGCTGATCCTCGGGGATGCCGGCGGTGTCCTTCAGCTTGCCGCCGAACTCGTTGATCTTGTCCACCAGGGAGGGCACCACCGACGACGCGCCGTGGAGCACGATGGGGAAGCCCGGGATCCGCTTTTCAACCTCCTCGAGGATGTCGAAGCGCAGGGGCGGCAGCTCCTCGCCAGGCTTGACCTGGAACTTGAAGGCGCCGTGGCTGGTGCCGATGGAGATGGCGAGGCTGTCCACGCCGGTCTTCTCCACGAACTCCTCCACCTCCTCGGGGCGGGTGTAGGTCGACGTCTCGTGGGACACCTCATCCTCGATGCCGGCCAGCACGCCGAGCTCGCCCTCCACGGTGACGCCCCGCTCGTGGGCGTACTCCACCACCTGCTTGCAGACGGCGGCGTTGTCGTTGAAGGGCAGGTCCGACTTGTCGATCATCACCGAGGAGAAGCCGCTGTCGATGCAGGACTTGGCCAGCTCGAAGCTGTCGCCGTGGTCCAGGTGCAGGGCCACGGGGATTTCGGAGCCCATGTCCTTGAGCATCTGGATGCCGCCCATGGCCATGAACCGCATCATGGTCTGGTTGGCGTACTTGCGGGCGCCGGACGAGACCTGCAGGATCACCGGAGACTTGCTCTCGGCGCAGCCCATGAGCACGGCCTGCAGCTGCTCCAGGTTGTTGAAGTTATAGGCCGGCACCGCGTACTTGCCCGCCATGGCCCTGGCAAACATCTCCTTGGTGTTCGACAGGCCGAGTTCTTTGTATGACGTTGCGCTCATCTCAGAGCCTCCGTTTTTGGTCGAAATTGTACCCAGTGGATATATACCTCTTGCCGCCCACACTGCAAGGGCTGCGTCAGTCGGTCTCGAGAATCCCGCCGTCCGCCGCGGCGGTCAGGCTCGTGGTCTGGCCCTCCTTGACGCAGTGGTCCGCGTTGTCCACGCGGGCGCAGACGTACCCCTCGGGGCAGCGCGGCTCCCCCTGGTTGCACAGAAGCGGCGCGTCGCCGAGGTCGGTCTCCACGCAGCCGCCCAGGGCGAGCCCGGCCGCGCAGATCAGCATCATCAACGTTTTCTTCATCAGAACCTCACCTCCCCCGCGATGCCCAGGGTCTGGCCTACCATGGGAGCCACGGTGACCTTCCGCTGTCCGGCCCTGGCCTGGCGCCGGCGCGACGGGCGGTCGAGGATGAACAGCACCACCGAGGTGGCGGCCACGGCGCCGCCGATGACCAGGGAGGTCACCGCCATGGTGTTGTAGCGCTGCACGTCCTCCTGCATGTGGTAGTGCTCCATGCTGTAGGACACGATGGGCTTGTTCAGGCCGGGGTTGCCCGTGCACCCCAGGGCGCCGCCGGGGCACTCGCTCATCACCTTATCGCGGAAGTCGTCTGCGGCGCCCGCGGCCAGGCGGTTGAAGGTGATGCCCATGGCCAGGGCCGCCACGCCGACCCCCGCCGTGACCCACTTGGCCACGGTCAGGGCGCCCGACTCCGAGCGGGGCTCCACCTGGGCCGGCGCCAGGGCCACCTGCCGCCGGCGGGTCAGGGGGTCCTCCTGGTCCTTGCCCGTGGCTTGCAGGTGCCGGGGCACCTCCTTGCCCGAGTACTCCCGCTCCATCTCCCGCCGCACCTGGGCGCGCAGGAGCTTGATCCGGCGCTTGATGCTGGCCGCGTCCGGGGCGTCGGGCAGCTTGCGCAGGTAGCGGACGTAGTGCTCCAGGGCCTGCTCCCGCTGGCCCAGCTTGCGGTGGCAGTCGCCGGTGTAGCGCAGCAGCACCGACAGCGGCTTGAGGGCGTAGGCCCGCTTCAGCGCCTTGATCGCTTCATCGTACTTGCCCTTTTCGAACAGCCCTCGGGCGGTGTTGAACTGGGCCCGCGCCTCGGCCTTGGCGTCGGCGCTGGCCGCGCCGGGCGCGGCGCAGATCAGCAGCGCCAGCAGCAGCGGTAGCACCCATGGAACGGTCATGGAGCACTCCTCCTCGGTTTGCGTGAAATGGACGAATGTTGCGTTTGGCAACGACATGGGACGGACACGCAGAGTGGTGCAATTGCCGATCCACATCAGGTGCAACGGGATAAGAACTCGGGATCTGTGCGAGGAAGGCGGGGGACGAGCCCCCGGCCTACGACAAGGGAGGGATCCGCGTTGCCATTGGCAACGCTAGCGAATCTGCATCTTCAGGTGCTCGCGCAGCTCGAAGTACTCCTCGCTCACGGCGTAGGAGATGAGCTCCTGCAGGCGCTCCCTGGGCCCCAGGGCCTCGGACGGGGGCTCGATGCTGATCAGCTTGGCCGCCGTGGCCAGGTCGTCACAGAGCACCAGGGCCACGCGGGTGGCGGTGAGCTCCGTGGCGGTGATCCAGCGGTTGACCGCGTCCTGGGTCGCCGCGGCCCTCAGCGAGTCCACGTGGCGGGTCAGGTGGTCGAAGCGCCCGGCGGGCAGCTCGGCCCTGAGCACCTTGGCCAGCTTGTCGATCTCCTTGGTGTCACCCTGAATGCGAGCGCCGGGATCGACCAGCTTCAGCGCCGCCAGCAGCACAGCCTGCAGCACCACCGGCGAGGGCACGGCGTAGGCCATCATCAGCTCGGGCCGCAGCAGCGAGTACTGCTTGGCGAACCAGAAGGTCAGGTCTCCGGCCGAGTCGTTCTTGATCACGGACGGGCTCAGCCTCAGCACCGTGTTGCTGTTCTTGGACGAGCCGGCCACGACCAGCGACAGCTGCTCCTTCATGGCGCCGTCCACGAACATCTTCTGCGGCTGGGTGCCGAGCACGCGATAGACCTCGCCGGCCACCTGAGCGTAGGTCCTCGTGTCGTTGGCCGGGTCCAGCGCCTCGGAGGACCGCAGGCCGTAGGACGTCTCCGGCTTGGCCGACATGGGCGCGACGATGGGCGCCACGCCGGAGAAGACCGCGTTGATGAAGCGGTTGAGGTCCGGGTGGAGCACGTGCTTGGCGACCAGCTCGTCGGTGAGCGCGTGGGGCAGCTGGCGCGGCCTGGCGTTGCGGTGCTTGGCGTACAGCTCCAGCTCCTCGTCGCTGACCTTGCCGAGCACCGCCAGCACCGAGGCCACGCACCACGCCTTGTCGTGCTGCTTCATCTCGGTATAGAGCCGGCGCAGCTCCTTGTAGGCGTGCAGCTTCAGCGGGTTGTTCTCCAGCAGGCGGCGGTTAATCTGCACCGCCTTTTCGATGGCCGAGGGGCCGGCCGCGGCGTACAGCCTGGAGAGGTTCTCCTGCCGCTCCTCGTTGGTCGGGTCGAGCTTGTCGGCCACCTCGAAGGCCGCGATGGCCTCGCCCCCGTCCTCCAGCTTGTCCTGGTAGATCTCGCCCAGCTCCTGCCACAGCGCCGCCTGCTCGTGCCCGGGGGTGTCCTCGGGCAACCGCTGGAGCATCAGGTGGTAGTCCTTGGCCAGCGCCTTGAAGTTCTCCTGCTCGGTGTACAGCTTCTTTAGCGCCTCGAAGGCCTTGAAGAAGGACGGGTCCTTGACCAGCGCCTGGTCGAAGTGGTGGGCCGCCTCTTCCTGCTGCTTGAGCTCGTCACGGAAGATGACGCCCGCGGTGTAGTGCAGGCGCGAGCGGTGGGTCGCCTCGGTCTCGTAGTCCTCGATCTTGCCCATGGCCAGGATGGCGTCGTTCCACTTGCGCTGCTCGATATGGACTTCCATGATCTTGTGTAGCACCCGGCGGAAGTCGGGCTTGATGTCGCGGGCGATCTCGTAGTGCTTGATGGCGTCGTTGGGCCGCTTGAGCTCCTCGTGCAGCAGGTCGCCGATTTCCTCGGCGATGGCCATCTTGATCTCCGCGTCGGGGGCGTTGTCCAGCATCTTCTTTTTGCAGCGGAGCACCGCCTCCAGGTCGCCCTTCTCCTCGTAGCTGGCCACCGCCCGATCGAGCACGTCCATGTTGGACGGCTCCATGTCCAGGGCCTTTTCGAACATGTTCAGCGCCTTGGCCCCCTCACCCTGGCGACCCTTGATGTCGCCCAGCTTGAGGAACACCTGCACCGTCTCCGCGGGGGTCATGCTGTCCCTGCGGTGCACCAGCAGCGCCTGCAGCAGCTTGGCCGCCTCCTCCATCTCCTCGCGCTTGTAGAGCAGTCCGGAGAGGTTCTGCAGCGAGACCTGGCTCGTGGGATCGGTGTCGTAGGCCGCGCGGAAGGCGCCCAGCGCCCGGTCCTCGTTTTCGTTGGCCAGGGCGATGGTGCCGAGCCGCTGGTTGAACTCGATGTAGCGCTCCTTGTGCTGCTTCGGATCGGTCTTGCGGACCAGCATCTCCAGCACCGTCTCGAGCTTCTCCTGCTCCTCGCGCTTTTCGTAGATGTTGAGCAGCCGCTCGCCAGCCTCCACGTGCTCGGGGTCCAGAGCCATGAGCTCCTCGAACACCTCCACCGCCTTGTCCTCGTCCTCCAGGTCGTCCTCGTAGGCCGCGCCCGAGCGGAAGAGGTGCGCCACCTTCCCCAGGTCGTTGGAGGTGTGCTGGGCCGCCTCCCAGAGCATGCGGGCCGCCTTGCCGAAGTCCTTGCGACCCCGGTACAGATCGGCCAGCGCGATGCGGGCCTCCACTTGCTCCTCGGACAGCTCCAGCGCCTTGACCAGGCTCACCTCGCCCTCGTCGGCCTTGTCCAGCCGCTCGTGCTGGATCTTGCCCAGCTGGTAGAACAGGTCCGCCTGGGCGTCCACGTCCTCCTCGTGGGTGGTCTGCTTCTCCAGCATGTCCGCCGCCTGGGCCCAGGCCTCGGTCTTGCCGTAGAGGCGCACCAGGGCGCCCATGGCGATCTTGCTGTCCTCATCCACCGACAGCAGGTTGTTGAAGGTGTCGATGGCGCTGTCCGGCTCGTCCAGGTGGTCCTCCTGGACCTTGCCCAGGGCCGAATAGAGGATGGCCCGATCCTCGGGCTTCTTGGCGAGCTGGATGTGGCGGCTGTAGGCCTCGGCCAGCAGGGTGTGCTGCTCGGTGGCCCAGTAGATGCGCACCAGCGCCTTGAACGTCTCCTCGTCGCCGTCGTTGATCTCGACGATCTTCTCCAGGTACTCCGCCGCCCGCGCGGCGCCGTCCTCCTGCTCCTCGTACTCCGCCGCCATGCGCCGGCAGAGCGTCACGCGCTCCTCGTCGGCCTCGGTGGTCTCGATGCGCTTTTCCAGGATGGACAGGTAGTCGTCGACGCGGCCCGTGGACTCGTAGAGCGCCTCGATGCCCTTGAGCGCCCTGGCGTCGGCCGGATCTGCGGCCAGCAGCTCCTGGTGCTGCTCGATGGCGTCGTCAGCCGCCTCCAGCTTGTCGCCGAGGATCTCGGCCAGGCTGAGGCGAAAGGCCCTGAGCGCGTCGGCGTCGTCGGTGACCTCCACCCGGTCCTTGAGCAGCTGGGCCAGCTCGTCCCACATCTCGGACTTGCGGTACAGCCCCTCGAGGGCCGCCACCGCCGGAGCGTTGGCGGCGTCGATCTCCAGCACCTTGCGGTAGGAGAGGATGGCCTGCTCGTCGCTCTCCAGCTCGCCCACGTACAGCTGCGCCAGGTCGCGCAGCTTCTCGATCTTCTTCTCCGGATCTTCCTCGATGTCGGCCAGCTTGGAGAGGACCTTGGCCCGCTCCTTGTGGTCCTCCTTCTTGCGATAGAGCTCGGCCAGCTCGTAGAGCGCGTCGGTGCGCTTCGGCTCGCGGGTCAGCGCCTGGTTGAAGGACGCGATGGCGTAGTCATCCAGCTTCAGCTCGCGGCTGTAGATGTTGCCCATGCGCACCAGCAGGTCGCAACACTGCGAGGGATCCGTCAGCGCCTGCACGTGGTTGTTGTAGGCCTGCAGCAGATCGTTCCACTGGGAGGTGGCGCCGGCCAGGCGCTCGGCCTCATGCAGCAGCTTCTCGGAGGTCGGGTTCTCGTCCAGGGCCATGAGCAGCACCGGGAAAGCCTTGGCCAGCTCGCCCACGTCCTCCTCGAAGACACGGGCCGCCTCGCGCAGCAGCTTCTCCCGGCCCTCGGCCTCGACGGTGACCTCGACGCGCCCTACCAGGTAGCCGATGAGCGTGTCCCAGTCCTCCTCCTCGCGGAGGCCGTCCTCGATCTTCTGCAGCGCCTCGAGGGCCTGCTCGTGGTCCGGCTGGTAGGAGAGCACCTCCAGCCACCCCTCCAGGTCGTCGTCGCTGTCGGGGAGCACCACCTCTTCGCCGCTGGCGTTGAGCACCTCGAGGAACTCGTCCACGGTCTGGGGGCGCTCGTCGGGCGTGGCCCGCAGCGAGCGCGACACCAGGGATTCGAAGCGACGCGCCGCCGAGTTCAGCTCGGCGATCTTGGAGAAGGCGCCGATGGGCACCTTGCAGGTGGAGATGGTGTAGAGCACCGCGCCGAGGCTGTAGACGTCGGAGCGGACGTCGCCGCCCTCGCCGGCCAGCAGCTCGGGCGCCTGGTAACCCTCGGAGCCCTTCTTGACGGTGACCGCCCGGCCCTTGATCGCTCGGCCGGAGCGGAAGTCCATCAGCACCGCCGTGCCGTCTCCCTTGACGAAGATGTTGGACGGGGTCAGGTCCAGGTGCGGGATCCCCTCGGCGTGGGCCGCCTTGAGGCCGGCGCCGACCTGGTCCAGGATGCCGGTCGCCACGTCCGGCGAGAGCATGCCCTTGTCGGCCAGGATCTCGGAGAGGGTCTTGCCCGCGAGGTGCTCGGTGACCAGGATGCAGCGCCCCTTCTCCAGCATGGCGTCGTGGATCGTGGCCACGTTGTCGTGGGACAGGGCCGCGCGGGTCTGGGTCTCCTCCAGCCAGGTTTCGGGGGAGCCGTGCTCGCGCACGTAGCTGGCCCGCAGCACCTTGACCACAACGTCGCGGTCCTCGTCGCCGTCGTGGGCCTCGTAGATCGTGCCGGAGGTGCCGCGCCCGATGACCGCCTTGATCTCGTAGCGCTCGGGCACCGCCCAGAGCTCCTCGTCCAGCGCCTTGGCCTTGTTCAGGTGCTTGAGGGCGTCGTCGTAGTCGCCGTTTTCGGCGCAGGCGTGGTGCAGGTTGAGGCTCGCCACGGCTAGGTCGTCGTCCTCGGAGAGGGCCGCCTCGTAGCACAGCATGGCCTGGGGCACGTCGCCCAGGAACACGTTGACGTTGCCCAGCTTGCAGAGAGTCTCGGCGTCGAGCTTGTCCAGCTCCACCTTGTCGGCGCTGGCGCGGATGGCGTCCAGCCGCCCCTCGGAGAGCTGAAGCGCCTCGACCCCCATGACGTTGAGCCGGGCGTCCACCGCGGCCAGCTGGGTGCGGATGTATTGGGCCTGCTGGGACGGATCGTCCGGGCCAGGCAGGTCCTCGCCCTTGGCGCTCCACTGCTCGCGCAGGTCGTCGAGGACCAGCTGCAGCGACTCGGCCGGGGCGTCGGCGTCCTCCTCGTAGGGGATGACGCGGATGCGGTAGTTGGCGTACAGGTCCTCGGCCTCCAGCTCGGACACGCCGGCCATGATGGCGTAGTGGTCCACCATGGACTCGCGGAAGGTGTCCACCAGGCGCTCCAGCAGCAGCGTCAGGTCCGGATCGCCCACGCGGAACCCCACCAACAGCATCGGCTGGGTGCGGTAGAGATCCTCCATGAAGGAGCAGTACTCCTTGTTGGGCGTGATGGTTTGCTTGTAGTCGGCCAGGCTCAGCACCATGGGCGCCTCGTGCTCCACGTCGCCGTGCGCCTTGAGCACGAAGTTGTCCAGCTCCGCCTTGAGGCGCAGCACGCCGCCGTCGGTGTGGCTGTAGACCTTCGGCTCACCGTCCTCGCCGCCCAGGGCCTTCTCCAGCATGGTGTCGTAGCCGGTGGTCACGGCTTTGTGGAAGGGTAGCTGGCCCAGCAGCTGGTGGATCTCGGATGGATCCCCGTCCTCGCCGTAGGCCTCCTTGAGCATCTCCACGCAGTCCTCGGCCCCCAGCTTGCGCTTGAGGTGCCCGGCGACGGTGAGCAGCTTGCCCTGCTCGAGGAGCTCGTCCAGCGCCTCGTCCTCCCCCTCCAGCTTCTCCTTCATCTTCCCGAACAGGGTGGTCCAGTCGGGCATCCCGGCGGCGGCGGCGAATCGGACGCCGGTGCACAGGACGCAGCTACGGGTACGGACATGTTCGAACAGCTTGTCTGGGAAATCCACTTGGGCCATGTGTGATTCGTCCTTTGGAGCTTGCGGTATTCAGGGATTTTCGGTGCCCGTGTTTATCGCAGAAACTCTGTAAATGCAACGAAGAGGATCGTACTGGGGACAGCCAGCGGAGTACGCAGCCGGCGGCTCAGCCCAGGGGGACGGGGGTCAGGGACGGGGTGAGCGTGGGAGCGGGCGGGGGAGCCAGGTGCACGGCACTACTTGGCACAATTCTTGGCACAATACTCCGAGGTCTGGTAGCACAACGAGGTCTTCGGATTGAGCTTGCGGCAAAACTTGTAGATCTTGGTGCAGATCCGCTTGCACGCCTTGCGCACGCCCTGGGAGAAACCCTTGCGGCCCGCGGCCAGCTGCTGCTTGGTGCAGTCGAGCTTGGGGCAGGGAGGCGGCTTGGGGCAACGGCATGGGGGGCAGACGCGGCGCGGGGGGCACTTGGGGCAGTCGGGGCACTGCCGGGATCCAACGGTGGGGCACCGGCGCTGGGCCGGGCAGGCGGGGCATGTGCCGCCGCTGGTGTTGTAGTTGGGCCGGGGCTGCGAGTAGCCCCCCCCGCGCGCTCTGGAGGTGTAGGTCTTGTTGCTGCGTCCCCCGTCGGGGAAGTTGAACACCAGCTTGCCGTCGCAGTAGGCGATGGCCCGGGTGCCGCTCTCGTGGGTCCCCTGGAGGATCGGCGTGTGTCGCGCGCTGGAGCAGCCCGCCGACTCGGTGGAGGCTTGCATGCGGAACCCGGTGAGCCACTTGCGCAGCCGCGACGCCCCCTCGGGGGTGGAGGCCCGGTGCGGGCGGCGGTCGCTGCAGATCCAGTAGTAGTGCCAGTGGGTGGAGACCACCAGCTGAAAAAAGATCACGGGATCGCCGCTGCGCTCCTCGCAGTAGATGCGCCGCAGGTTGGTCACGTTGTTACGCGGCACGCCGGAGGTGCTGGTCTCCACCACGGCGTCGGGCAGACGCTGGAGGTTCACCAACACCGGGGTGTTGTTGCCGCTGCCGCCTTGGTTGCCGCTGCCGCCGTAGTTGCCGCGGCCGCCGTAGTTGGTGCCGCTTCCGTACTGGCCGCCGCCCTGGTTGGCGGGCGGGCAGGCAGACAGGGCGAGCAGCGCCGTGAGCAGCGCAACCCGGACGACGCAATGAGAAACGGAAACGGACCTCATACCTGCGATTCTATCAACGGACGCGTCGGGGGCAAGAATGAAGGTAAGGCCGCGGTGGCGGGGAAGGTCCGATGTTGGTCGCGTGTTACTATTTGTGTAGAGTGCGATGACCATGACCGCCATGCTGCACAGGCTCCAACACCTGCTCATCGTCGCCACGGGCATCGCCGCGGTGGTGCTCGCCGGGATGTGGTCCCCCTGGGCCGGCGGCCTCCTGCTGCTGGTGGAGGGGATCGCCTTCATGGTGGCCTTCCAGCGCGGCTTCTTCACCGTGCCCCAGGAGCAGGAGCAGGGCCCGACCCAGACGCCACAGGAGGCGGCCCGCACCATGGTCACCCACTTCCTCAAGGGGCTGACGCGGGTGCAGGTGGCTTACCTCTGCCGGGACTTCAAGAGCCGCTCCGAGTCCCGTGGCTGGCTGAAGAAGACCCTGCCCAAGGCGTTCCACGGCTCCCTGGACGAACTGCACCGCAACCTGGAGCTGGCTCGCCACGGCAACGAGGTGGACTCCCTGCGGCTGGCCCAGCGCATCCTGGCCAAGCGGGATCTCATTCGGCGGCTGGAGCGCGACCTGGGCCGGGCGGCGGAGGACCACGACGACGCCGAGGTGGCCCACCCGATGTTCTTCGTGGTCACCGAGCACCTGGACACCGACGAGCGCACCGAGCCGGGCGTGGAGATCCTGGTGGGCTGGAACCCCACCGAGGAGACCCTGCTGCCCCGGGTGGACGGCGTGGCCTTCTACTCGGACCTGGACGCTGGCAAAAAGATCCGCGGCCAGGCCGGCTTCGAGGATGTGCTCGAGGCCATGCCGCACATCGAGGCGGTGGAGCCCGGCGACACCTTCCTCGCCCGCCCGGTGGAGGACGCCAGCCGGCTGGCGGTGCGGCTGGACAAGCTGCCCATGGGGTTCACCGTGGACGCCGGGGACATGCTGGAGTAGCGGTCAGCAGTCAGCTTTCAGCGGTCAGCTATTAGCGTCAGCTTCATGGCTTTCGTTGGAGGATCATGCCTCCGCCGCCCACGGCGAAGGCGGTCCCCTTGGGCCCCACCCACACGCCGCTGAAGCTGCGGTCGGTGCCGGAGTCCTGGGTGACCCAGCTCGTCCCGCCGGTGTAACGCGCCACCGCCCCGTCGGCGCCCACCACGTAGGCGTTGCTCGGGTCGTTGCCCCAGATGCCGATGAACGGCGTGTTGGTCGGACCCACCTGCGACCAGACCGTCCCGTTGGCACGATAGATGGCGCCCTTGGTGCCGCCCGAGCCCACGGCGTAGACCTTGCCGGCGCCGTCGCCCCACATGCCCCTGAAGGAGAGGCCGTATACGTCCTTGGCGTGCCATTTATTGTTCTGGTAGACGGTGAGCAGCTCCATGCCCACGGCGTAGATGTTGTTGGCGCCGCGCCAGACGCCGTAGTAGGTGGCGGTCTTGGCGGGGTTGTGCGGGGTCCACTTGCTGCCGTTGTAGTGCACCAGCTTGCCGCTGCTGCCCACCGCCAGCACGTCAGTGGCGCTGGTGCCGTGGACGCCGAAGAACGTGTTGGTGGAATAGGGTGACTGCTCCTTCTTCCACCCCTTGCCGTCGTAGCGCAGGATGGTGGAGGAGGTGCCCACGGCGAAGACGCTGGAGCCGCCGCTGCCCCACACGCCGAGGAGGTCTGTCTTGTCCAGGCCGGCGGCGGCCGGCGACACGCTCCAGGTCTTGCTGTCGAAGCGCAGGCGCGTGCCCGCCTTGCCCACGGTGAACACCTCGCCGGCGCTGGTGCCCCACACCGCGTAGAGGTCCTTGAAGTGGTCCTTGCTCATCAGGGTGACCTTCGGCCCGCTGTTGCGGGCGAGCCCGCCGTGGTCGCCCACGATGAAGATGTCCGCGCCGGCGCCGCTCATGGCGTTGAAGGCGGCCCTTGTGGTCAGCGTGGTGGCGAAGGAGATGCCCGAGACGTATGAGACGACGCGCCCACCCTCCGCGGCGACGCGCACGGTGCCCGCGCCGTCGGAGTACACGGCGTTGAAGTCGAAGTTGAAGTTCGCCTTGTAGTAGTCCTTCCAGTCCTTGCCGTCGAAGCGCCAGTGGGTGCCGTGCTTGCCGACGAAGTGCACGTCCTTGGGGCTGGACCCGTGGACGCCGTGGAGGGTCTCCTTGATCGGGGTGGTCATGAGGTTGTCCCACTTGAGGCCGTCGCCGCGGATGACAGTGGGGCCGTCCCCCACGGCGTAGATGGTCCTGGGGCCGCTGCCGCACCAGATCCCGTAGAGGGCCTTTTTACCCATGGCGAAGAGGAACTTCCATTGCTTGCCGTCGTACCTGAAGATGGCGCCGCTTTCACCCGCGGCCCAGGCCTCGCTCTTGCTGTAGCCGCAGACGGCGAAGAGGGTCAAGGGGGTCACGGCCTTGGCCTTTTTCCAGGAGTGACCGTCGAAGCGCAGCGTGGCGCCGTTCTCCCCCACGACGTGCACGTCCTTGAGGCTCGTGCCCCAGACGCCGTACAGGTCGGCGGTCGTGTTGGACTCCATCGCCTGCCAGCGCTTGCCGTCGTAGTACATGATGGTGCCGCGCTCGCCCACGGCGAAGACGCTGCTGGCGCTGTGGCGCCAGACCCCGTTGAGGTCGTGGCCCTGGGGGGACGGGGCCGACCAGCACCACTTGTCGGTGGAGCAGAAGCTCTGGGTCGGGACGACATGGGCGTCGGTCTTGCCCTTGTCCTTGGCGCCCTTGTCGGCGGCGCCCGCGTCGGGCATGTCGGCCGGGCCGTCGGGCCGGGGCCGGCGTCCATGGCTGCCGCGTCTGGGGGCGTCGCGCCGGCGTCCTGGAGCGACGGTTCGTAGGGCGCCAGCAGGTGGCACCCGCCAAGGAGCAGCGCCGCCGCCAGCGTGGTCTGCCAGGCCTTCATTGGCCGTCATTGTACCCCAGCCAGCGGGGGGGCCGGAACAGCTATCCGGCCATGTCCGGTGTGGTACCATCGACCGGTGAACCTGCCCTCTCCTCATTCCTCGGACACAGTACTCGACGCCGACGAGCTGCTGCGCCTGGTTGAGCTGCCCAACGCGCCGGGGGTGCTGCGTCGCCCTGCCCTGCCGCTGAAGGTGCCGCGGGAGTATGTGGCCCGCATGGCCCGGGGCGACGCCGACGATCCGTTGCTGCGGCAGGTGCTGCCGCTGGAGCGAGAGCTGGAGCGCGGGGGCGGCGTCGATCCGCTGGAGGAGCGGGGCCGCGCGCCGGTGCCCTGTTTGCTGTCAAAGTATGCTGGGCGGGCGCTGCTGCTGGCCTCGGATGGTTGCGCCGTCCACTGTCGATTCTGCTTTCGCCGCGCCTTCCCCTTCCGCCGCCACCGACCCACAGAGGAGGCCCTGGCGCGGGCCGTGGACCACGTGCGCCGGGACCGTGGGCTGGAGGAGATCATCCTCAGCGGCGGCGACCCGCTGACCCTGCCGTTGCCCCGGCTGGCCGAGCTCTGCCGCGCCCTGGAGGGCGTGCCGCACCTGCGCCGGCTGCGGCTCCACACGCGCCTGCCGGTGGTGGCGCCGGGCCGCGTGCCGGGCGAACTGGCGGCGCTGCTGGGCGATCTGCGCCTCAAGTCGGTGGTGGTGCTGCATGCCAACCACCCGCGCGAGCTGTCAGGGACCTCGCGCGCGCTGGCGCCCCTGGCCCGCGCCGGCGTGACCCTGCTCAACCAGGCGGTGCTCCTGCGCGGGGTCAACCACCGCGCCGCCACCCTGGCCAGGCTGTGCGAGGGCCTCTTCGAGCGCGGCGTGCTGCCCTACTACCTGCACGCCCTGGACCCGGTGGAGGGCGCCGGCCACTTCGCCATACCCGACGTCGAGGCCCGCGCGCTGGCCGCCCGCCTCGCCGCCCGCCTGCCCGGCTACCTGGTGCCGCGCCTGGTGCGCGAGCGACCGGGGGAGCCGTACAAGGGCGCGGTGTAGAGGCCACCGGGGAGGACATGGGCAGGGGCGAGGGCATACGCCGCCTACTGGTGACGGAGAGGAACACGAGGATGACGTCGACGCTGCACGACGCTGCGACCCTTGTCAGCATCCTCGCGCTGCTGGCTGCCGGCGCCTGCTCCTTCGACGCCACCGGCCTGCCCCGCGGCCCCGACCCCGACAGCGCGCCCCAGGACGGCGCCCGACCCGACAAAAAAACAAAGAAGGACAAAAAGCCTCCGCCCAAGGACACCAAGCCTCCGCCCAAGGACACCAAGCCTCCGCCCAAGGATAAGAAGCCACCGCCCAAGGACACCAAGCCACCGCCGCCGCCGCTGCCGTCGTGCAAAAAACTGTTCGGCCACCACCGCAAGTACCACCTGTGCGCCGAGACGGGCACCTCCTGCCGCTGGTTCCATGACGAGGGGATCTTCGGCGGGTACTACTCCTGCGACTTCCTCTGCAAGCCGGGCAAGTGCCTCGGGGCGGCCGACACCCAGTCCTGGGACAGGTGCGGTCAGGGAGCGCCGACCACCTGCGCCGTCAAGCACTACTCGTCGACCTGCGTCTGTTCCAAGAAGTAGCCCCGCGGCGGGGCGGGTTGAACAGCCCCCGGGCCCAGCTATGTTTAATTGCTCATGTCGGCCGAGCACACGTTCCCGCGCTCTGGCAAAGCGCCCGCACGGGCGGCGTTGGCCGCCGCGCTCATCTGCGCCGCGGCCGCGCCCGGTGAGGGTCGGGCCGAGGAGCCGCCGCGGAACCTGCTCGAGGGGCGGCTGGTGCTGGGGCACCCCGCGGCGCTGCCCACGGGGCTGACAACCGGCCTCGACCTGGCCTACGCCCGCGGGGGCTGGCTGGCCTGGGGGGTGCGCGCGGGCTGGTCCGCGGCCACGGAATACACCGCCACCCGCGCCGTGCGGCACGACGACGTGCGCATGCGACTGTTCGGCATGCTGCGCCTGCGCCGCGGTCGCGGTGACCTGGGCCTGCGGTTGGCGCTCGGCGCGACGCTGGTCCACGAGGCGCGCCGCCTGAGCCAGGGAGAGCGCGCCGGGCTGGAGGGGGAGGCGTTGGAGATCACGGCCTGGAGCGTGCTGCCGGCCGCGGACCTCGAGGCGGTGGCGGCGGTGCGCCTGCTGGGAGGCTTCGGCCTGACCATCAGCGGCGGCCCCTCCCTGCACCTGCGAGACGGGGAGCCACGCCCGGGGTGGAGCGCCGGAGGAGGGCTGTTTTGGCAGCGGTGAGGCGCAGAGCAGGCATCGCCCTGGTGCTGGGCGCAGCCCTGGCGTTGGCCGCCTGCGACGAGCTGATCGGCTTCGCTGACCCGGTCACGCCGTTGGCGCAGATCAAGGTCGAGGTGGCCGGGACCAGCTCCGCCGATGGCGCAGCGAAGCCGAACCTGCGCGTGGCCCTGGTCTGGGCCGCCCAGTGGCTGCCCGAGCCGTTCTGTTTCCTGCCACCGCAGAGCCCCGCGGCAGCCAGCGTCATGGTGGCCGGCTGCCGGGACAGCCTCGGCTTCGTCCCCGCCCGGGTGGCCGCCAACGCGCCGCTGACGCCGGGCAAGATCGCCACACTGCCCCTGCTCAACCTGCCGTCGGCCGACACCATGGTGGGGGACGTCACCGCGCGGGTGGCCTACGCCAGCCTGGTGGCCTACGACGACAAAAACGACAACGGGACGCTGGACCTGCAGCGCACCCGGCACCGGCACCGGGGTTCCTGGTCCAGCGGAGACGCCGGCGTGGTGGACGCCGGCGTGGAGGACATGGGCGCCCCCTCGAAGCGTGACGTGGTCCTCGGAGCCAGCTTCGTCACCATGGCACAGCCAGACCGGCGCCTGGCCTTCCGCGAGGGGGCCTTCAACCACAGCGCCGCCTACTACCCCCGGGCAGGGTGCCCGGCGCCGCTGAAGGGCTTCTCGGTGCTGTCAGCCGGCGGCTTCTCCCTGCTGGCGGCCCAGCAGGCCGCGCTCAAGGGTGAGCTGCCCCGCGTGGACCCCGCCACCTGCGGCGCATCGGCCCCCGAGCAGACCGTGATCACCATCGCGCTGCGGGCGCCGGGGTCCCTCGAGGACGTGGGCTGCCGCCTGGGCCGCGGCATGCACTACCACGATCCCCCCGATGACAAGCCCGACTTCACCGGCCGCGCCTGGGCCTGCGTCACGGTGCCGTCCCTCGGAGCCACCAAGGCGGTGGCGCAGATGCTGGTCATGGCCGGTCCCCAGGGGCAGCCGTGCAAGAGCCTCGCCTACTACACGCTCAAGGGCTGCGACAACGACCCCTACTGCAAGAGCCCCGAGTGGGATCGCAGCGCCTCGCCGCCGGCATGGTGGCCCTGCAAGCAGGCTCCATGACGCGAGCGCCGTGGGGAGCCGCCGTGGCCGCGCTGGCCCTGGTGGCGGCCGCGCCACCGGCCGCCGGTGAGGACCGCCCCGCCCGGAGCGGATCGGCGGTGGAGGCCCGCGGCCTGGAGACGGACGGCGACGGCCCGGTGCGCCTGTCGCTCCCCACCGAGAGCGACCGGGCCCAGTGGCTCAAGCCCGGCTTCAGGCTCCAGCTCGGGCTGGCCTACGGCGGCGCGCTCGGCTTCGGCGGCGCCCCCAGCGGCCACACGGTCGGGCCCGCGGTGCGCGCGGGGCTGCGGCTGGATCGCCAGTGGTCGCTGCTGGTCTCGTTTCAGTATCTGTTCGCCTGGTCGAACCTGGCGGGGCTGCGGTACGCCGGCACGCTGGAGCCGGTGTGGCACATCACCGAGCACCTCTCGCTGGCGGTGGGCCTCGGCTTCGGCGGCTTCGTCGAGGGAGCCACTGACCGCGAGGATCCGGATCCGAAGGCCAGCACGCTGGAGACCTCGTATACCTTCCCCGACGCGTCCACGCCCCTGCCCCGCTGTAGCGGGGTCGGCGTCAACGGGCTGCTGCGCGGTGAGTGGTCCTGGGTCGTGGGCCCGCGCCTGTCCCTGGGCGCGACCCTGCAGGTGGAGGGCCAGTGGACCGGCTGCGTGTCCGACTCCAGCCGCGTGGAGCCCGACACGGCGGAGCCCATCGTCCGCCGGCAGTGGTGGCCCCACCTCGCCCTGCAGGTGGGGGTGGTGACCTCATGGCGCTGAGCGCGACCACGGCGGGGCGGGCCGCGGCGCTGGTCGGGATCCTGATCGTCCTGGCGGCGCCGGTGGCCGCCCAGGAGCGCCCCCCTGCCTCCCGGCCGGCGGCCCCCGCGGGCTTCGTGCCGCCGCGGGCCCTGGCGCCCACCACCGTGCCCTACCCCTCCGGGGCGCCCGCCCACCGGCTCCCCGTGGCGGTCAAGGTCAAGCTGCTGGTGGGCGCCAGCGGTCGGGTGGAGAAGGTGGAGCTTTTGTCTGCCCCCAGGCCGGTCTTCGACCGGGCGGTGCAGCAGGCCGCGGGCACGTTTCGCTTCTCACCGGCGCGCCACGCGGGGCGCCCGGTGCCGGTGGAGATCACCTTCACCCATACCTTTCTTCCCCCGCCTCCGAGGATCCCCCCGCCAGCCAACGGGCCCCGGCTGACGGCCGTGCTGCGAGGCCGGCTGGTGGAGATGGGCACCCGCGCCCCGGTGATCGGCGCCACCGTGGCTGCCCTGGTGGGCGGGCGGCGATACGCGGCCGAGGCCCACGGGCGCACGGGCCGCTTCCTGCTGCGGCTGCCCCCGGGGGACGCGCGCATCTCGGTGCACGCCGCCAGTTACCTGGCCTTCCGCCAGCGGGAGCGGCTGAAGGCGCGCCAGCGGACCACGGTGACCTACTACCTCCAGCGGGAGCGCTACGACCCCTACGAGATCGTCGTGGTGGACCGCCGGCGCCGCCAGGAGGTCTCGCGCATACGGCTCTCCGGCCCCGAGATCAAGCAGATCCCGGGCACCTTCGGCGACCCGTTCCGCGTGGTTCAGACGCTGCCGGGCGCGGCGTCAGTGATCTCGCTGCTGCCCTTCCCGGTGGTGCGCGGCGCCAGCCCCAGCTCCACCGGGTTCTTGATGGACGGCTCGCGGGTGCCGCTGCTCTACCACCTGCTGGTCGGCTCCAGCGTGATCCACCCGGAGTTCATCGAGGAGGTGAGCTTCTTCCCCGGCGGCGCCCCTGTGCCCTACGGTGGCTACACCAGCGGCATCGTCGACGGCCGCACCAGGCGCGCCCGGCCCGACGAGCGGCTGATCGACATCGACGCCAACCTGCTGTCGGTGGGCGGCCTGGTGCGCTGGCCGATCAAGCCCCTCGGCGTCACCGTCACCGCTGCCGCGCGCTACGGCTTCCCCGGCCTGATCCTCAGCCTGGCCACGGACCAGGCCTCGCTGGCCTACTGGGACTACCAGCTGCGGGTGGACGGCGGCACGCCGGCTTCCGGCTGGACGCTCTTCTTTTACGGCGCCGGGGACCAGCTCGACACCGTGTCACCCACCGCCGATCCCGAGGACCCGGATCCCCCGCTGGAGCCGGCGCTGGTGCTGCAGTTCCATCGGGCCGACCTGCGCTTCCACCGGCGCGCGGGCAAACTCACCACGCGCCTGCGCCTGGTGGCGGGCTTCGACCGCACCGAGAGCGCCGGCACCAACGTTCGCACCGGCGTCCTCGAGCCGGCCGCGGAGCTGAGCTGGCGTCCGCTCGAGCAGCTGACCCTCAACGTCGGCCTGCAGGGGAGCTACCACGACCTGTCCCACGCGGCCCCGCCGGTCAACACCACCGGCGACCTGAGCCTGGCCTCGGTGACCGGCGACCTCGGCCTGCTGCTGACGGGCTCGGCCTACCTCGAGCTGCTGTGGCGCCCTGGCCCTCGCTGGCTGATCCGCCCGGGCCTGCGCGGCGATCTGCTCTACGACGGCGACACCCGCGTGGGCAACATGGACCCGCGGCTCACGGTGCGCTTCAGGCTGCTGACGCCCCCCTGGGCGCCCGCCGGCGAGAGGCAGGACGATCGCGCCATCTGGCTCAAGGCCGCGGTGGGCGTCTATCATCAGCCGCCGCGCTTCGTGCTCCCCCTGCCGGGCCTGGACACCATGCCCCTCCATAAACTCTGAACTCTAGACTCCAAACTCTGAACTCAACGACCGCGAACTTGACTCAGAATCTCAGACCCCCCGGGGCTAACCGAGTTCGTACACCGACACCGTGACGCCGCCGGGCCCGGGCACCATCTGGTAGACCTTGCCGTCGGGGGAGACGGCCATCGGGCGGTAGGTCTCGGCGGGCGAGGCCGTGGTGGGGGGCAGGGTCAGGGTGCCGGTGAGCTGCCCGGTCCGGCTCAGGCGCAGCACCAGGGTGGCCTGGTCCAGCACCTGGTGGGTCTGGGGATCCTCGCGGCCCACCTCCACGCCGAGGTAGACGTTGCCGGCGCTGTCGCTGGAGAGCAGCAGGATCTGCAGCACCGGGCGGCCGAGGTTCAGCGGCGTCTCCCAGACCAGCTTGCGGTCCCGGGTGTGGGCCTGGACGTAGACCCGCCCGGCGGCCTTGGACGCGATGCCCGCCTTGAGGAACAGCTTGCCGTCCCGGGACGGGCGCCCGGGCACGGTCTGCTCCAGGTCGCTGGGCTTGCCGTCCTTGCCCGCCACCAGGATCAGGTCGTCGTTGTCGGTCTCGGCGTAGAGGCCGCCGGGTCCGTGGAACAGGCCGGTGATGGCGCCGCCCTCCTTGATCCTGCCGCCCACCACCTTGTGCTTGTGCAGCCGGCGACCGTCGGGGCCGAGCACCTCCACGCCGGGCTCCTTGCCGATGCGGTCCAGCACGGCGATCTCGCCGTCGGGCCCCACCGACAGGTCCTGGGCCGTGGAGCTGCCCATGGGCAGGGGGGAGCGCGCCTTGCCGTCGGGGCCCAGGCGCAGCACCCGGCGGTTCACCTGGTCCAGCAGCAGCAAGCCGCCCTGGCTGTCCACCACCAGGCCCATGGGCGCCTCGGGGTTGGACTCCCGGGCCTTGCGCCGCCCCACCTGGTTCGGGCCGCTGCCCCAGGTGGCGATGATCAGCGCCTTGCCCGTGGACGTTTTGGCCGCGGGGATCGCCGGGGGTGCCTCGGCTGACGTGGGCACCGCCGCGGGCTCCCGGCGCCTGGGCGGATCTTCGCGCTTGGCCTCCTCCGCGGGCAGATTCTCGTCCAGGGGTTCGTGTTGCGTCAGCCAGATCAGCACACCCGCGCCGAGCAAGAGCAAGCCGAGCAGGAGCAGCCCGAGGCGGCGTCCTGTGGTGGATTCGGGGATCTAGAGCCCCTTGCGGCGGCGGGCGACGTAGGAGGAGCTGAGGCTGCGCAGGTTGTGCACCACGCCGTAGGCGCAGCCCCGGGCCTCGTAGGTCCAGGCCTTGCCCCAGGCGTTTCCGCTCTCGTAGATCACGATGTGGCCGCTCTTGCCCGAGTTGTAGACCAGGGCGTCGGCGCGCTTGGTGGAGCCGCGGGAGATGTGGGTCCAGTAGGTGGAGTTGTTTTTGAAGTGGTAGGTGGAGTAGGGGTGCTTGTTGGAGTCGAAGGGCATGGCGTTGGGCAGCTGCCAGGCCTTGCCGGCGAAGCCCGAGCAGTCGGCGCCGTACTTGCCGGAGTGGCCGCTGTAGGTCGGGCTGTAGCACTTGCCGTAGTCCTTGCCGCCGACCTTGAACCGTGCGCCGCCCCACCAGTAGCTGTACTTGAGGAAGGCCTTGCTGGCGTTGATGATGCCGTCGCGGCTGAGGTTGATCTTGCCGCCGCTGGTGGGCGGCTTGGGCGGATTGGACGAGCCCTTGCCGCAGACGTCGACCTTGCTCTGGGCGCCGTAGCTGGCCCCCACGTCCTTGCGGCACTTGAGCCCCGCCTTGCACTCGGCGTCGCTGTCGCAGTCACCCTCGCCGGCGCCGCAGGGGCAGGCCGCGGTGCAGTAGTCCCAGCCGAACTTGGGCCCCTTGTGGCACTTGCCGCCCGGCGCGGGCGGGGGCGCGGAGCTGGCCTTTTTACAGACGTCCACCGTGTTGAGGGCGCCGTAGCTGGCGCCCACGTCGTGCACGCACTTGAGGCCCGGCTTACACTGGTTGTCGCTGTCGCAGTCGCCCTGGCCCTCACCGCAGCGGCAGGAGGAGCTGCAGTAGCTCCAGCCGAACTTGGAGCCCTTGTGGCAGCCGCCGCCGGACGGGGGCGGGGGCGTGGCCGGGCCGGTGGGACAGAGGTAGCGGCCGTAGGACCAGCCCTGCTTGCCGCCGGGGAGCTGCAGCTTGTACCAGTTGCCGCTGCGCTTGATCGTCTTGCCCATGGAGCCCTTGGTCAGCACCCGCAGCACCATGTAGTTGGTGCCGGGGCCGGTGCGGTTGTTGACGCCATGGGTGACCCTGCAGACCTTGACCCACTTGCCCAGCGGCAGGTTGTAGTTGGTGAAGGTGGAGTACTCCTCCCCGTCGCCGCTCTCCGGCGCCGCCCCCGCGCCCCCCAGCGGCAGATCTTCTTCGTGGGGTCCCACCTCGCCGGTGCACCCGCTCAGCAGCAGGCAGAGCGCGGCGGTGATGACGAGGCCGGGGTTGATCGGGTTGCGGGGGTGGCGATCCATGTGTCCTCCGGTGTGACTGGTCTTGTCAGGTGGCCATTGCATTGGCCAGACCAGACGCAAGGGGCGGGCCGGACTCGCCATCTCGCCCAACCGGTGGACTTTATTAAATGTTCACAGATCGACCTCCAGGACGCTCCGGGGGGAAAGTCCCCGAATGCACACATCAGTGTGCACACCTGCACTGGGAGAGAGGGCTACTTGGGGCAGCAGAGGGTGCCGGCGCTGGGGTTCTTCACGCAGCCGCCGAAGTACTGGTTCGGCTTGTTGCTGTCGTAGCCGCAGTCGACCCAGGTGCAATAGTTGCCCAGAGGATCCTGGTGGCCGGGGCAGACCCGCATCGGCTGGCCAGAGGGGCAGGCCTTGCCCTTGGTCGGCGAGGCCATGCAGTTGTGGTCGCCGCCGCTGTAGCGCAGCACGTCGTCGGTCCAGTAGCTGTAGGTCGGCTTCTTCCCTTCCCGGCGGTCCACCCACTCGGTGGCCGTGCAGACGCGGTGGGCCGCGCCGCACAGAGACTGACGCTCGCTCCAGGCGACCGTACCCGAGCAGCCGACCATGCCCTTGGCGAACGCCTGATCATCGCTGCCGTCCTTGCAGGCCGAGGGCGGCACGCCGCACTTGCCGAGAGTGCAGGCCTCGCCCGACGCGCAGGCCTTGCCGCAGGCGCCACAGTTTTTGGCGTCGTTGTTGAGGTCCACGCAGTCGTCCAGGCACCTGACCTTGCCGCCCTCGCACGGCTTGGCCGTCCCCTCGGGGGTCAGCGAGCCGAGCTCGATCTGCAGCCAGCCTGCGTCACCTTCGTCGTCGCCGGTGTAGGTGGGGTTTTCGGTGAAACATCCGGACGCCAGGGCGGCCAGAGAGGCAAAAAACAGCGCGCGTCTTGGGTACTGCATGATCGGTTCATACCACGGGGGGGGCGGTCAATAAAGGAGGCTGCGCCGGCGGGCAGCGGCGAAGCGCGCCAGGTCGGCCTGCCACAGCGCGGGGAGGTCCTTGACCTTCTTGCCGCCGAGCACGGCCCGGGTGGTGGGCGCATGGGCGATGAGCTTGTACAGGTTGCCGTGTTTCCAGTCCCGGGGGTAGAGACGCCGCAGGGCGGCGGCGATGGAGACGCCCAGCAGCGCTGGATCCAGGCGGCCGGGATCCAGCAGCACCGCCCGCGCGCCCTGGCACAGCTTTTTGCGGTGGCGGCTGGACGACGGGGTGAAGCGGGTGGCCACCCAGTGGACGCCCGGTACCTTGTGGCGGTTGAGCCGCCGGGCCAGGTCGCGCCCGCGGATCCAGGGCGCGCCCACGATCTGGAACGGGCTGTCGGTGCCGCGGCCCACGGCCACGTTGGTCCCCTCCACCATGCCCACGCCGCCGTAGAGCAGCGCCTGCCGCCAGGAGCGGATGTTGGGAGACGGGTTGCGCCAGGGCAGCCCCTGGTCCGGGAAGAGCTTGCCCCGCCGCCAGCCCGTCAGCCGGATCACCTTGAGCGTCACCTTTATTTTGCGCTCCCGCGCGAAGTGGCGCGCCAGCTCGCCCATGGTCATGCCGTAGCGCACCGGCAGGGGGTGGTAGTTGGTGAACGACCGGCGCGCGGCGGTGGACAGGGGCCCCTGCACCCGGGCGCCGCCCAACGGATCGGGCCGGTCGAGCACGACGAAGCGCAGCTTGCGGCGGGCCGCCACCTCCATGGCCCGGCCCATGGTGGTGATGTAGGTGTAGTAGCGCACCCCCACGGCGGGCACGTCGAAGACCAGCGTGTCCACGCCGGACAGGGTCTCGCCGTCCGGCCGGCGCCGGTGGCCGAAGAGGCTGTGGACGGGGATGCGGCGCTTGCCGCGCTTGAGCAGCGTGTCGCGGATGCGCCGGTCCTGTTTGGCCGACAGGCCGTGCTCCGGCACCAGCAGCGCCTCCAGCTGCACGCCGGGCGCGCCGAGGAAGAGGTCCACGATCCAGCGGCCCCTGCGGTCCACGGCGGCGCGGTTGGTGATCAGCGCCACGCGGCGCCCCTTGAGCGGGGCGAACTTCTGGGCCACCAGCCGGTCGAGGCCGGTGTGCAGCGGCCGGGCCGGCGGCTCGGACAGCGCGCCGAGGACGGCGTCGTGCACCCGGCGTCGCAGGCCGCGGACCGAGCGCGCTGGCCTGAGGCGCGTGCGGTTGGTCAACAGCACCAGCACCAGCTTGCGCGCGGGGTCGATCCACAGGGACGTGCCGGTGTAGCCGCCGTGGCCGTGGGCCTTGCTCGACAGGCGGCCCAGGGGCGGGTGGGCGAAGTCCCAGCCCAGGCCGCGGGGGCGGTCGCGGCCGACCACCTTGCGCGGGCGGGCCATGGCGGCCACCGTGGCGGCCGAGAGCACGCGCGCCCCCTGGAGGGCGCCGCCGTTGAGCATCATCTGGCCGAAGCGCGCCAGGTCGTCTGCCGAGGAGAACAGCCCGGCGTGCCCCGCCACGCCGTGGAGGCGGGTGGCCAGCGGGTCGTAGGGCTTGCCCTTTTTGCCCGGCTCGGGCCAGGCGGCCATGACCCGGGAGAGCTTGCGCGCCGGCGGGTTGAAGCCGGTGTTGCACATGCCCAGGGGGCGGTAGAGGCGCTCGTGAGCCAGGGTGTCCAGGCGCCGCCCGGACACAGCCACCGCCAGCTCGCCGAGGACGATGTAGCCGGTGTCGCTGTAGCCGAAGCGCTCGCCCGGCGCGGCCTTGAGCCTGGCCTTTTGCACCCGGGAGAGCACCAGCTTGCGACCGTGGTGCGGCTTGTTGCCGGACCAGACCACCGACGGCAGGCCCGAGGTGTGCAGCAGCAGCTGCTCCACGGTGATGGTCTTTTTGTCGGCCGCGGACAGCAGCCCGGTGTGTTTGGACGCGGGGTCGGTCAGGCGGAGCTTGCCCTGCTCGGCGAGCCACATCACCGCCGGCGCCGTGGCCGCAGCCTTGGTCACCGAGGCCAGGTCGAAGATGCTCTCCGGGCCCGCGCCGCCGGCGCCGCCGCGAAAGAGCACCTTGCCTCGGCGCAGCACCACCAGGGCTGCCGAGGCGGTCAGCCTCGTGGCCACGGCGTCGCGCAGCAGGGCCGATAGATCCGCGGCCAGGGTTGGATCCACCCCCAGCTCGGCGGGGGTGCCGCCCGGCAGCGCCCGGGGCTTACAGGCGCGCCAGGGGCCCGGGCTGGCGCTGGCCGTTGTCGCGCAAACGGCCAACAGCAGGACCAGGGCCGTGGGGCAGGATCCCATCTTGCGTCGTTGACATGTAGATGCGATGATCATATTGATATTTAATGAGATATTGGCATGTCGCGTACTGCCAAGCAAACTTTGTCCATCGGGGTATACGCATGATAAGACCACCTGCCCGTAATCCGAGGCTCCTCCCTCTCGTCCCCCTGCTCGCGGCGCTGTGCTGGCTCTCGCCAGGCTGCTCCGAGGAGTGCAAGAGCAACGTGGACTGCGCCGATGGCCAGTACTGCGACGCTGAAAAAAGTGTCTGCACCCTGGACTGCCGTAAGGACACGGACTGCCCCGGCGGCAGCTGCAGCTCCCTGGGCAAGTGCGTCGGCGGCACCGTGAAGAAGGACACCGGGCCCACGCCGGACAAGACAGTCGCGGACGCGGGCGCACCGGACGCGCCGACCACGGACAAGGGCGCGCCCGACCTCTGGCCGGCCAAGGAAGCAAAGGTGCCGGACCAGAAGGTCGTCAAGCCGGACCAGAAGACCACCACGCCGGACCAGTGGGTCTACGATGGCCCCAAGCCTGACATGCCCGACGGCGGCGGCACCACGTTGCCTGGCCTGTGGACCTCCATCAAGGCGGGCAAGTTCTTCATGGGCTCGCCCTCCAACGAGACCTGCCGCAACACCAACGAGACCCAGCACGAGGTGACCCTCTCCAAGCAGTTCGTCATCAGCACCACCGAGGTGACCCAGGCCCAGTTCAAGCAGGTCATGGGCTACAACCCGGCCACGGCCAAGACCTGCGGCACCAACTGCCCGGTGGAGATGGTCAGCTGGCACGAGGCGGCGGCCTACTGCAACGCGCTGTCCAAGATGGCCAAGCTCACCGAGTGCTACACCTGCTCCGGCAAGTCGACCAAGGTCAACTGCAAGGAGGGCTCCTCGTACATGGGCGCCAACATCTACAGCTGCAAGGGATACCGCCTGCCCACCGAGGCCGAGTGGGAGTTCGCCTACCGCGCCGGCCAGTTCACCGCGCTGTACAACGGCAAGCTGTCCACCTGCACCGGCATCGACGCCAACGCCAACTCCATCGCCTGGTACAACATGAACTCCAAGGCCAGCTCACACCCGGTGAGCCAGAAGCTGGCCAACTCCTGGGGGCTCTACGACATGGCCGGCAACACCATGGAGTGGGTCAACGACTACTACAAGGCCGACCTCGGCAGCAGCTCGGTGACCGATCCCGGCGGGCCCACCAGCGGCTCCAACCGCGTGGTGCGTGGCGGCTCCTGGCTGCACACCGCCTCGGTGCTCCGGGCGGCCAGCCGCCTGTCGGTGACGCCCACCGCGCGCACCAAGTACGTGGGCTTCCGCTGCGCGCATATGCCCTAAACGGGCGCACCGCGATTCGAAATCACCGAGCCATCGCCTCCGCGGCAGCGGGCTACGGGCTTCAGGCTACTGGCTACTGGCTACGAGGCCACTTTGCGCCAGCTTCTTGGCCTCGGAAAGGTGCAACTCTGTCGACAGTCCGCTCGGCCCGGTTCAAGGTGGCGCGCCAGCAGGAGAAAGCACGGTAGCCCATGCGCAAGCAAGGCTTGCCTTGTAGCCCGGAGCCCGGAGCCTGGAGCCCTGATCACAGGGCCTTCGCGGCCCGGAGCGATTGCGAATCATGAACTGTGGTTTAGCTGTTGGCAGTCGGCTTTCAGCTTTCAACCTACAACGTCGTCGGCTTCTTCTTGGCGGGCTTTTGGGTCGGCTTCTTGGCCTCGATGCCTGCCTGGCGCAGCACGGCGGGCGCCACGTGTATCGGCACCTTGGCCTTGATCGACAGAGTGATCAGATCCGAGGGGCGGCCGTCCAGCCGGTAGCGCTTGCCCCGCAGGTCCCTGAGGTTCAGCTTGCCGATGAAGACGCCGTCGCGCAGGGCGTCCACCTCCACCCGCACCACGCGGGCGCCGAGGATGGCGAGCATGGACTCCATCAGGTCGTGGGTCTGCGGGCGCACCGCCTTGCGCCTGGACAGGCGCATCTGAATCGCCTGGGCCTCGCGCCGGCCGATCCAGATCGGCAGCAGGGTCTTGCCGTCCCGGGTGACGAGGACCACCGCGTGGTTGCCCTGGTGGGCGGTGATGCCCTTGACCTTCATCGGCACCGGCCTCTTGTCGGCGCCCGCCGGGGCGGCGGCCCCGATGATCGAGACGAGGACCAACAGCCTGCATCCGTGACGCCCCATGTCGCACCTTCCTTTGTGCACCGGCGGTGTTGCATTGCTGCGCCGGGTTCGAGGATCATATGATGACACGAAACACTGGTGACCACCTCGCGAGGCTGTCACCATTATTGCTTCGGGGGTAACGATGACCACTGCCAGAGCAATCGTCCTGCTCCTCTGCGCGGGGCTCCTCTCCTGCGGCGGGAGCTGTTCGGGCTCCGCCAGCGAAGACAGCGGGCGGCCAGACGCGGGGCTGGTCCGCCGCACCATCACCATCGGCGAGGAAGACAAGCCCCAGGACATCCCGAAGGAGATGGCCGCGGCGCAGATCCTGGTCTCATTTTTTGGCGCCGAGGGTGCCCCGCCCTGGATCAAGCGCTCCCGTGAACAGGCCCTGGCCCGGGCAAAGAAGATCGCCGCCGAGGTGCGCAAGAAGCCGGGTTCATTCGCCAGCACCGCCAAGGCTCTGTCCGACGGCCCCCACCGCAGGGAGGGCGGCTACCTGCACCCCTGGCACAGGGGCAAGATGATCCCCGCCTTCGAGCAGGCGGTGGCGCGGCTGGCGGCGGGCGGCATCTCCGGACCGGTGGAGACGATCTTCGGCTTCCACATCATCCAGCGGCACCGGGTGCTGCCGAACATCAAGATGTCGGCGAGCCACCTGTTGGTGGCCTACAAGGGCGCGCTGCGCGCTCGCGCGACGGTGACACGCAGCCGCGAGGAGGCCCGGGCCCGCGCTCGCAAGCTGCTGGCGCGGATCAGGGACGTGCCGGACACGTTCGCCCTCCTGGTGCGCGAGCAATCCGACGGCCCGCGGTCGGATCGTGGCGGGCCCATGGGCGTCTGGACTGTGGGCCGCAACACCAAGCCCCCGGTGTTCGACCGGGTGCTGTCGGCGCTGCAGGTGGGGCAGGTGGCGGCCGAGCTGGTGGAGTCGCCCTTCGGCTTCCACATCCTCAGGCGCACGCGGTTCCAGGAGCCGAAAACGCTGGCTGCCTCACATATCCTCCTGGCCCACGCCGAGGCTCGCCGCGGACCGCTCAAGGTCAAGCGCACGCGAGACGAGGCCCTGGCCCTGGCGAAGAAGCTGGTCCGCAGCCTGCGGGCGAGGCCCCACCGCTTCGCGGATCTCGCCAAAAAGTACTCCGACGATCCGGTGGGGGCCCGCGGCGGGCACCTCGGCACGTGGGCCCTGGGCAAGGGGATCCCGGCGTTCGAGTCGGCGGTGCTGCGGCTGCGCCCCGGGCAGATCTCGGCTCCGGTGGAGACCCCCGCCGGCTTCCACATCATCAAGCGCCACGAGGTCAAGAAGTGATTCAGGTAAGCATGCGAAATCAGGAAGTGAGACGGGTTTAGCCCGGGTGAAATTGCCCCCCCTGGATGGGGGTCAAACAACGGCTATTTACGGTTTTTCGGAAATCCAAAGCGGGGGCAGATAAGTTATCCAATATCGTGTAGACTCACCCTTTACCGATAACTGCGACACGTGGAGCGAGATGACTGAAGACGAGACCAACCTCCCGGACAACGCCCTCGTTATGCACAGCAAAATGCCCGACTGGGGGCATGGGCTGCTTGCCTGGAAGCGAGACTCGAAGCGCGCTTATCACTTCGAGGACGGAAAGCTGCGGGTGTTCAAGGAGGAGTACTGCCACCTCCTGCAGGAGGTGGACCTGCCCCTGGACCGCGCCCAGCGCGTACTGGACCGGCTGGACCGCGCCCTGGGGCGCCACGAGGCGGCCACCAAGAGCGGCATCAAGAAGAGCGAGATGCTATCGCTGGACCAGCAGATCGAGATCTTTTTCCTCATGTACCCGGACGGCTTCGAGGGGGAAGACTGGACCAACAAGATGCGGGGCGAGGGCGCCAAGAGCAACCTCAAGCGGCACCGCGCCACCGCCATCGAATTCGCCAGGGAGAAGCTGTCGCCGGAGACCCTGGAGGCCATAATCGCCGAGCAGCGCTTCGACGAGGGCGTGGACAACGTGCTCGCCGTGCTGGGCAACACGAACCTCGTGCGGCCGGCGCAGCTCAAGCCGATCAAGGGGCTGGCCCCTCACCGCATCAGCGGCTTCGTGGGCGCGGTGCACCGGCTGCTGTACGGCGAGGACGACCCTTCGCAGCTCTTCGACGAGAGCGTGCGGTCCATGGACGGCCCCGGCTGGGAGCTGGCCACGGCCCTGCCCGCGCTGGTTCACCCCAACGAGCAGGTCTGCGTGCACCCCTCGCGGTTCAAGCAGCAGGCGATGTGGATGGCCCCGCGCCTGGAGCACCCGAAGTCGCCGGACGGCGCCAGCTACCACCGCTACCTGGCCATGGTCCAGGGCGTGCGCGATCGGCTGATCAAGGCCGGCCTCACGCCGCAGGATCTGCTGGACGTCTACGACTTCATGCTCACGACCCTCACCCCGTCGGCGCGCAAGCTGCTCAAGAAGGAAGAAGAGAAGAGCAACTAGCCTCCCCGACCTCCTGAGAATGCTGTGGTACGCCTCCCTCGGGGGAGGGATTTCTGCGTTCGCGTCGAGCCGCGACGAGGGGGGAGCGGGCCGCGTGATATGGTGAGGGCGTGACGCGGACGAGTGCAGCCAGAGGCGCGGTCCTGGGGGCGACGCTGGTCGCCCTGGCGCTGTGCGTTGGTTGCAGGAACCGCAGGTCGCGACGCGCGGCCCATGCCCAGCCGGCGCCGGCCAGGGAGGCCGCGCCCAGGCAGAAACCCGCGCCCAAAAAGAAGGTGGACGTGGCCGCCAGGGCGGCCATGGCCAAGCGGCTGAAAAACCGCGTGCTGGCCCAAACCGAGATGGCGCACATCCCGGCCGGACGCTTCCTCCAGGGGCGGAAGGTCAAGCCGAGGGAGGTCAAATATCACGACGACGCGCCCCAGCGGCTGGTCCAGCTGTCGTCCTACCACGTGGACAAATACGAGGTGTCGGTGAAGCAGTTCAAGGCCTGCATCGAGGCCGGGTCCTGCGCGGCCAAGGGCATCGACCTGGAGAAGGTGGAAGGCGACGAGCAGCCGGCCCACTACGTCACCTGGTACGCGGCGGAGCGATACTGCAAGTGGCTGGGCAAGCGGCTGCCCACCGAGGCCGAGTGGGAGCGGGCGGCCCGGGGCGACAAGGGCCGGGCCTACCCCTGGAAGGAAAAGAACCTGCGCTGCAAGCTCGCCAACGTGGGGCTCGCGCTGCACCCGCACCGCGGGCTGGGCTACGTCTGCGAGCACGGCCCCACGCCGGTGACCTGGTTCGAGCACGACGGGTCGCCGTACGGCCTGTCTCAGATGGGCGGCAACGTGGCCGAGTGGGTCCAGGACTGGTACAGGCCCGATTACTACAAGAAGGCCCCGAAGAAGGATCCGCGGGGCCCGAAGAAGGGCGAGTCGGCCTATCGCACCCACGGCGGCAAGGTCGTGCAGGACGCCGGGGTGAAGACGGTGCGGGGCGGCTGCTATTTCTGCTCCGACTACACGACCCACGTGACCTACCGCTGGTACGCCACGCCGTCACGGCGGGACCACCGCATCGGCTTCCGCTGCGCCAGCTCTCGCGAGGTGCCGCGGCCTGCGCCGCCTGCAAAGGAGGCGCCGCCACGCCGCAAGGGAACCCACGACATGGTCCTGGTGCCGGCCGGTTCCTTTCTACGCGGCAGCGTGGCGCTGGAGGTCAAGCCGCCGGCCAGCGGCCAGTACTCGTCGGCGGTGCCCACACGCCACGGCCAGGACGAGCTGCCCCAGCGGTCGATCCACCTCGACGCTTACTATATAGATCGCTACGAGGTCTCGGTGGCCCAGTACAAAGCATGCTACGAGGCCAAGGCCTGCGGCCACGCGCTGTGGCAGGACCCGGGCAGCAAGTTCAACGTGGCCAAGAACCCCTACAGCAACTTCAAGTCCTACGTGCGGCCGAACCAGCCGGTCAACGGTGTGTCCTGGCTCAACGCCCGCGACTACTGCAAGTGGCGAGGCAAGCGGCTGCCCACGGAGGCCGAGTGGGAGAAGGCCATGCGCGGCGCCAAGGGGGCCCAGCTGCCCGAACACGGGCTCTGCGGCAACATCGGCCACTTCGCCAAGGTGACGCGCCTCTACGGGCGCCCCGGCGAGTACCGCTCCTTCAGCTACTCCACCACCATCCCGGTGCGCTGGTACCAGCGATGCAAGTCGCCCTACGGCGCGGTGCAGATGCTGGGAAACGTGCAGGAGTGGGTCAGCGACTGGTACGGCTGGAACTACTACAAAAAGTCGCCGGACAAAAACCCCACCGGCCCGGCCGAGGGCACCATGCGGGTCAAGCGGGGCAGCTGCTGGATCTGCCCGTTGAAGTACGCCACCACCACCTGGCGCGACAAGGCGCGGCCCGAGGCCCAGGACGGCATGACCGGCATCCGCTGCGCCCTGTCGGCGTCGGTCGCGGGCAAGGGCGAGGGTTCACCCAGGTAGTCCGGCCGCGCCACGCTGTGATAATCTCCCTCCAGTGAGGTAGAACATGCGCAAAGTAATCATAGTTTCCTTGTTGGCCGCCTTTATCCTCGCCGCGTGCTCGGATGACGGCTTCACCACCTTCGACAAGGGGATCCCCAAAAAGGACTTCGGCGGCACCCCGCCCGAGGACTCCCACGTCTGGAACGACTCCTGGAGCTGCAAGGCTGGCCAGGACTCGGACAACGACAAGATCCCCGACGACGTCGAGGGGTGCAAGGGCCAGGACGAGGACTCGGACAAGTACCCCAACTACAGCGACACCGACTCCGACGGCGACAAGGTGCCCGACAGCGTGGAGGCCGGGCCGAACCCCAAGAAGCCGGTGGACACCGACGGTGACAAGAAGCCGGACTTCCTCGACCAGGACTCGGACAACGACGGCGTGCCCGACGGCAAGGAGGACTTCAACAACGACGGGCAGCTCGGCTGCTGCCTCACCACCTGCAACAAACCCGACGCCACCTGGCAGAAGAAGAACTGCAAGCTGACCAAGGACGGCTGCGGCAAGGGCCAAAAGTGCACGGCCGGCAAGTGCCTGCCGGCGGTGGGGTTCCTCTGCTCCAACGGCGAGACCAGCCCGAAGAAGAAGAGCACCTTCAACGACGGCATCTCGGACAAGGACCGCGCCAGCTTCATCTGCTACAAGTCGGGCGAGGCGGGCAAGGGGCTCAAGCAGATGAAGTTCAAAAAGTCCACCGCCGGCGACTGGCACCTGGCCCTGGAGATGGCGTCGACCTACGGCGCGTTCAAGATCGGCGGGGCGGGATCCAAGGAGTCCGGCGCGGTGTTCGACCTGACCTCGTCCAGTGTGGCCGTGGCGGGCTTCGTCCTCAGCGTCCCGACCAAGGAGACCAGCGTGCTCAAGCTGACCACGCAGATGATCTCCAAGGTCACGACCAAGCTGCCGGGGCGCAAGCAGGTGAGCCAGCTCTCCAGCGGCAACCTGGCCACCAGCCACGACAAGTTCCCCACGGTGCTCGGCGTGCAGCTCGACGTGACCATGGCCGGCAGCACCACTGTGGGCAAGGTGCGCGACGCCCTGCTGCCAGTGCTGCTCGGGCGCGCGGCCTCGTCGGTCAGCGGCCTGCCGACCTACGTCGTCGGGCCCAAGAGCACGCGCTACCTGGTGCGGCTGCAGACCCTGCTGCGCAAGGACGGGCGCTACCTGATCATGGGCGGCGTGGCCGAGTCGAAGATGGCCGGCGACGTCAAGAAGGCCACCGGCATCCACCTCGACGACCTCAGCAACGGCACCGGCCTGGCCCAGGCCAAGGACAAGGACACCGTGGAGTGCGACCCGTTCAAGCTGCAGAGCACGGCCAAGGCCGACATCATCTGGGTCGTGGACGAGTCGGGCTCCATGAGCGACAACCGGCTGGACGTGGCCAACAACGCCAACGACTTCTTCAGCCTGGCGCTCAAGTCGGGGCTCGACTTTCGCATGGCGGTGACCAACGTGGTGGACCCCTCCGACAGCAAGTACAAGGGGGCGGTGGGCCGCTTCTGCTCCAAGCAGTACGCCTTCGACGCCAGCGGCAAGCTGACCAAGTCGTCGGACGCCTACGACATGGGCGGCACCGACCGCTTCCTGCTGCCCACCGAGCAAAAGATCTTCAAGTCGTGCGTGCTCAACCCGCCGGGTTACGAGGGCGGCTCGGAGTTCGGCCTCTACAACGCCTACAAGGCGGTGACCAACCACCTGCCGCGCAAGGCGAACACGCCGGGCAAGATCCGCCCCGACGCCACCCTGGTGATCATCGTGGCCACCGACGAGCTGCCAGCCTCGATCACCGACATCTTCAACCCCTGGGTCATCATCGAGCTGCAGAACTGCGTCATCAGCAAGACCACCACCGACTGGATCCTCAAGACCAAGTACAAAAAGGACATGGACCTCTACTCCGGCAAGTCGTCCTACGGCAAGGCGGCCGAGGCGGTGATGCACACCATCGGCGGCGTCTGCAACAACACCTGCGGCGCCGACATCGCCCACGGCTACACCGAGATCTCTCAGGCCCTGGGCGGACAGGTGGGTGACGTCTGCCAAAAGAACCTGGGCAAGACGCTGCAGCTGATCATCAACTCCATCAGCGGCCAGTCCTCGCCGGCCATCCTGGAGTACGTGCCGATCAGCGCCTCGCTGGCCGTGGCCCTGGGCAAGAACGTGCTCACGCGCAGCCGGGTCAAGGGCTTCGACTACAACGCCAAGAACAACACCCTGGTCTTCATCGGCACCAAGTTCGCCAAGGGCGATCAGGTGGTGGCCTCCTACCGGCGCTGGGTCCAGCAGGAGATCATCAAGTAGCGCGCGATGGGACACGAGCCTTGACCGGCTCGAAGCCTCCGGGGGACAATTCCCTCAACGGAAATGACGAAGTAGCAACTCGGGGCCACGGGTCCCATCTGTCAAGGAGGCGAAACATGGCATCGAGACATGTGCTTTGGGGAGTGGCCCTGGCGTCACTGCTGGCGCTCGGCTGCGGCGACGAGGACGTGTGTACGCCCGGCGGGTACATGAACTGCACCCAGGCCAACGGGCAACCGGGGCAGATGGTCTGCACCAACGGCCAGTGGTCCGGCTGCGGGACCCCCACGACCTGCCAGGACGGCACGTTCACCAAGTGCACCACCGCTGGCGGCAAGCAGGGCACCAAGCAGTGTGTCAGCGGCGCCTGGTCGGCCTGCACCCCGGCCTGTCAGGAGGGGACCTACAAGAAGTGCACGACGGCCAACAAAAAGGAGGGCTCCCAGGCCTGCTCCAACGGTTCCTGGGGCACCTGCCAGCCGAAGTCGATACCGAAGTGCAAGGACGGCGCGAAGCAAGCCTGCTCCACCAAGTGCGGCACCGGCACCGAGGTCTGCGTCAAGGAGCAGTGGGTCAACTGCGACGCGCCCAAGCCGAAGCAGGAGGTCTGCGACGGCGTGGACAACAACTGTGACGGCAAGGTGGATGAGGTCTGCAGCTGCGTGCACGGCAAGTGCGAGGAGTGCTACACCGGCGCCGCCGCCACCAAAAACATCGGCCCCTGCAAGGCGGGCAAGAAGTGCTGCACCAAGGGCACATGGGGCAGCTGCACCGGCGAGAAGCTGCCGGCGGCTTCGGAGAACTGCACGGACAAGATCGACAACGACTGCAACGGCACGGTCAACGACGGCTGCACCTGCACCATCGGCGCCAAGCAGGCCTGCGGCAGCGCCGTGGGGCTGTGCAAAAAGGGCACCCAGGAGTGCAAGAACGAGGGCAGCAAGGTTGCCTGGGGCACCTGCACCGGCGGCGTCAAGCCGACGCCGGAGAAGCCCAAGGGCTGCGACGGACTGGACCAGGACTGCGACGGCAACATAGACAACGGCCTGGCCGGCGACAACGCCGAGGCCAACGACACCTGCGCCGCGGCACGGAACTACACGCTGAAGGAGACCGACAATGCGCCGAAGGAGGTCTTCCTGACCATCTACCCCACGGGCGACGTGGACTTCTTCAAGATCACCGCGCACGAGGACGCGCCGCCCACCATCCCTCCCCTCTGCTTGCCCTGGCCGATGAAGAACCCGGCGGACCCACAGTGTCACTACCTGGAGGTGGACCTCACCTCTCCGCCCGTCAGCGGTCTGCAGTACCAGTTCACCGTGCTCACGGGCAACTGTACCGCCCCGGTGCAGACCTTGAGCGGCAGCGGCAAGAAGACGTTCCAGTGGAACGGCCTCTGCGGCGTGGATGACTCGCTGGATATCTGGTTGAAGGTTGAACCGGTGGCCAGCTCGAAGCCCACCTGGAGCTGCAAGCCCTACAAGCTCAAGCTGCACTACACGAAGGTCAACAAGAAGAAATGTTCATAGGGTCCCTCTCTGCCAGTAACTGAACGGACGGGTCCATCTGTGAGGGACACGAACAAGTAATGAACGACCCGCTGGCACGCAAGCTCGGCTTCTTGGAGTCGTCGCCGGGCTTCGCGGCGGCCGCCACCGCCACGTCGCTGCTGGTCTACGGCGGGCTGTTCGTGCTGTCTTACCAACGTCGCCGATGTGAACACCTCGGTGCTCGGCGCCCTGCCGACCTTCACCGTGGCGGTGTGCTACCGCCTGCGCCTCGCCGTGGTGCTCTACGCGCTGCTGGTGCTGCCGTTCTCCTTGTTGCTCAACTACCACATGGTGGACGGCCTGGCCGGGCTCTCCAGCCCGGGGCTCCTGGTGCGGATCCTCATGGGCGCGGTGTTGGTGATGGTCATCGGCAGCGTGCGGCACTTCGCCATCCAGCTGCAGCGCACCTCGGTGTCGACGCAGTACCTGGACGACATCCTCTCCTCCATGGCGGACATGCTGCTGGTGGTGGACGGCCGCGGCATCGTGCTCAAGGCCAACGGCGCCGCCAGCGAGGCGTTTGGCGGCGAGGAGGCCGACCTGGTGGGCCGCAGCGTGATCTCGTTGCTGGAGGACCACGGCTGCGACGCCCGGAGCACGGAGCTGCTGGTGCGGGTGCTGCGCGAGCAGGAGGAGCGCACCATCGAGGCTGACCTCGACGTGGCCCGAGGCGAACGGATCCAGGCCACCATCGCCTGTACGCGGCTGCGGCGGCGCCAGGCCTCCGACGCCATGGTGCTCACCATCCGGGACGTCACGGAGGTGCAGCGCGCGGCGCGCCTGGCCCGGGAGCTGGAGCTGACCTCGGAGCGGGTCCGCCTGCAGACCAGCCTGGCCCAGGCCGACCGCATGGCCAGCGTGGGCAAGCTGGCCGCCGGCGTGGCGCATGAGATCAACAACCCGCTGGCCTACGTCATGATCAACCTCGAGAGCCTGGGCGAGGACCTGCCAGACCTGGCCCGCATCGTCAGCCGTCACCGCGGCGCCCTCGAGGAGGGGCTGTCAGCGGAGGAGCAGCAGATGGTGCAGCAGGAGATGCTGGACGACATCGTCGACCGGGTTGAGGAGTCGATGGACGGCGCCAAGCGCGTGCGCAACATCGTGCGCGATCTGAAGGCCTTCTCCAACGCGGACACCGACCGCCGCGGGCCGGTGGACCTCAACCAGGTCGTGGAGTCGGCCCTGAGCATGACCGCCACCGAGATCAAGTACCGCGCCCAGCTGGAGACCGATCTGCAGGACGTACCCGAGCTGGAGGGCAACGAGGGCCGCCTCTGCCAGGTCTTCCTCAACCTGTTGCTCAACGCCACCCAGGCCATCGAGGCGGGCCGGGTGGAGGACAACACGATCCGCGTACACACTCGGGTCGACGGGCGCGAGGTCGTCGCCGAGGTGAGCGACACCGGGCCCGGCATCGAGCCCGAGGTCCTCGATCGCGTCTTCGAGCCGTTCTTCACCACCAAGGAGGCGCCCGTTGGCACCGGGCTCGGGCTCTCCCTCTGCCACGGCATCGTCACGGCCCACGGCGGCGAGATGTCGGCGCGCAGCGAGGTGGGCGCCGGGGCGACCTTCGAGGTGCGCCTGCCTCTGGACCCACCGGACGAGGCGGGCGGCCGGCGCCCCATCTCCAGCGGCGACTTCAAGGCGGTGGCCGGCCGCGGGCGCATCCTGGTGGTGGACGACGACGAGGCCGTGGCCGCGGCCGTGCGCAGGACCCTGTCGGTGCTGCACGACGTGGAGGTGCTGCCGTCGGGCGCCGCGGCCAAGGAGGTGCTGCGCGCGGACCAGGCCTTCGACATGATCGTCTGCGATCTGATGATGCCGGAGGTCACCGGCATGGACCTGCACGACTGGCTGCACAGCTGGTCTGCTGACCTGGCCGGCCGCATGGTGTTCCTCACCGGCGGATCGTTCACCCCGCGGGCCCGGAAGTTTCAGCGCGAGATGGCGGACCGCTGCCTGGAGAAGCCGTTCGACAAGCGGCAGCTCAACCTGCTGGTGAACAAGCTGCTCAGCTCATAGAGCGCCCCTGGTCAGCCGATCAGGGCGGGTGCGGCCAGCAGAGCACCCTGCCGGCGGCGTCCGCGGCCAGCAGCCGCTCGTGGGGGCCGACGAAGCGCAGCAGCGTGGTGTGGATCGCCTCGCCGCCGGCGCGGGTGGTCACCCGGCGCGGGGCGCCGTGGGGCAGGCGGTAGATCGCCACGTCCCCGCCGGCCAGGGCCACAGCGAGGCGCCCGTGGTCTCCCAGGGCGGCCACTGCGCCGCGATGTCGCGGGTGCCAGTGCAGCGCCGGGTCCGTGGCCTCCAGGGGCGGCAGGCCGAGCTCGGTCACGCTGCGCCAGGAGGCGGGCGGTGAGGCGGCGTCGACCTGCAACAGCTGCAGGTGCGGCCCTTCCACGATCAGGGCCAGCCAGCCCGAGCCGAGCCCACACCAGCGCACCGGGGCCGGGGCGCCGCGGCTGCCCAGCGGGCGTCCGTCCAGGTCGGCGCAGACCAGGGTGTCGTCCAGCAACGCCGCCACCAGGCCGGCACGCGAGTCGACGCAGAGCAGGCCGCTGCGGGCCAGGGGGAGCTGCAGGCTGGCGCGCAGGCTCGGCCCGGCGAGGTCGAAGATCTGCAGCCGCGAGTCGGCCCGCAAGACGGCCAGCAGCCGCCCGTCCTGCCCGGGGCAGAGGTCCACCACCGGCGCCTCGTCACGGTCGGATGGCAGGCGGGTCACCGAGGCCCGCGCCCCGAGGTCGAGCAGGCGCACGGCCGCCCCCGTGGCCACCGCCAGCTTGCCGGACGAGAGCAGGCGCGGCATGGCGTCCCCGGGCGAGACCCGGGCGCTGAGAAAGGTCATCATGCCGCTGTGCAGGTCCACCGCCCGCAGCTGTGACTCCTCGTAGGGCGCCAGGCCGAGGCGGCCTTCGGCGTCGGCCTCCACCAGGCGGGCGCCCAGGTCCAGGCGCAGCATGGTGGTGGGCTGCTCTCCGGCGCAGCCTTTCGGCTCGGCGTGGCAGGTCGCGCAGACCAGGGCGCCGCAACGAGGGCACGCGTGCTCGGCGCCGCGGCCGCGGCAGTGGGCGCAGCAGACGCCCGCTCTGTCCAGGGTCATGCAGGCCATCATATCATTGAACCAACGTCGCCTGGGGTATAGTCGTGGCCATGTCCACCCGCTACCGCATCTTCGCCGGCGTCACCCCTGGCCTGGAGGACCTGCTGGCCGAAGAGCTGGGCGAGCTGGGCCTGGCGGCGCGGCCCGCGGTCGGCGGCGTGGAGCTGGCGGGCACGGTGGAGGCCGTCTGGGGCGTGGCCCTGCGCAGCCGCCTGGCCGAGTCGGTGCGCGTGCGCGTCGGCAGGGAGTTTACCGCCACGTCCTTCGCGCTGCTGCAGGATCGTGTGGCGCGCCTGCCCTGGGCCGTGTTCATCCGTCGCGGCGGCCCGGCGCCGCGCGTGTCGGTCACCTGCCACAAGTCGCGGCTGCACCACAGCGGAGCCGTGGCCGAGCGGGTGGCCGCCAGCATGACCGAGCGCCTGGGGCTGATCTCAGAGAAGTCGGACGAGCGGTCGGACGAGCAGCCCGGAGTGTACGTGCGCCTGATGCGGGACCGGGTGCTGCTGTCGGTGGACGCCGGGGAGCGGCTGCACCGGCGGGGCTATCGAACCCGGGTGGGCCAGGCGCCCCTGCGCGAGACCCTCGCCGCGGCCTGCCTCAGGGCCGCCGGCTACCATGGGCAGCGGCCGCTGTGGGATCCGTTCTGTGGCTCCGGCACGCTGGTCATCGAGGCCGCGTCCATGGCCGCCGGCGTGGTGCCCGGGGGGCAGCGGTCCTTCGCCTTCGAGCGGTGGCCGGCTCACGACGCGCAGGCCTACCTCGCGTACCGGCAGGGGCTCCCCGGCGACCGGCAGCCGACCGCGGCGGTGCTGGGTACAGATCACGACCCAGGGGCGGTGGCCGCGGCGCGGGCCAACGCGGGCGCCGCGGGCGTGGACCGCCACACCACCTTCCGGCGTGCAGACGTGGAGGCGGCCGCCCGGCAGGTCCCCGTGGGCGCCATGGTCGTCAGCAACCCGCCCTACGGCCACCGCCTGGACAGCCCGGAGCTGGCCAGCACCTTCCGCCGACTGGGCGCGGTGCTGCGACGGCGGCCCGACCTGCAGCCCGTGGTGCTGCTCAGCGGCCACGGGGGGCTGCCGCGGCTCACCGGGCTGCCCTGGGCCACGCTGCGGAGCCTGAAAAACCGCGGCCTCGCCGTGCGGCTGCTCCAGCTGGATCGGTGACCGGCTCCCCCGGGGTCGAACATCGCGAGAGCCTTATCTTCGCCGCCCACGTCGCAGGAGCAGCGCCAGCAGCAAGAGGGGCCAGGCGGCAGGAGGCTGCCCGGAGGTGGCGCAGCTGCACCCCTCCTGGCCCGCGGGCGTGGGCTCGAGGCCCGGGGCGCCGTCCGCCGCCGCCGTGGTGTCCAGGGCCTCCTTGGCGTCGGGCTTCGGCCCCAGGTCCGGCTTCTTCGGCGCGTCCGGCTTGGGTCCAGCCACGTCGGGTGTCCCCGCGTCGGTGGGGGGCTTTTTGCAGCCCTGCTGCTTGGGTGGGAAGCCCTTGACCTTGCCCGCCTGGATCAGCGTGTCCCCCTTGGCCGCGGCGCCGCCGAGGTAGGTGGCCATGCCCGGCGCACAGCGAAGCACGTGGTCCAGCGTGGCCACGGCGTAGCGCCGAAACCGCGCCTGGCGCTTGGCGTCCGCCGCGCCGCAGGCCAGGCTGCACAGCCCGTCGCTGGGGTTCTCCGGATCGCAGTGGGTCGCCTTGCGCACCCTGAGGCTGAACAGGGGCCCGCCCAGGGCGGCGGCCACCGCCTGAGCGTTGCTGTTGCTGTTGCACATGTGAGATTCGGCCAGCAGGAAGGTCGCAGGCGCCTTGACCTTGGGCGCCGCCGCCTGGCCCAGGTTCCCCGCGTCCACGGGGTCCAGTCCCACCACCACGCCGATGCGCGCGTCGCTGGCCGCGGCCAGCACCGAGGCCAATCCCCCGGCGCTGTGGCCCATGACCCCGCGACGGCCGCCGTCCACCTTGCCGAACAGCGGCGAGGCCTTCTTCTTGCCCTCGGCCACCATCCAGTCCAGCAGGCCGGCCATCACCTTGCGGTTGATCGTGTGGTCCGGCATGGGGCCGGGGAAGGTGGGCGCCGCCGCCACGAACCCGCGGCTGGCCAGCAGCTTGCCCCAGCCTGCCATCTGCGCGCGCCCCCGGGCGAAGCCGTGGCCCAGGGCCACCACCGGCGCCGGCGCCTTGATCCCCACGGGCAGGTAGAGGTCCACCGCCACAGCCTTGCCCGCCAGGGTGAGCTGGCGCGCCAGCGTCTGCACCTTGAGCGCGCCCGGGTCCTCGGGCAGGGCCACCGCCGCGCCGGGCAGCAGCCAGCAGCAAAAAAGCAGGGTGATTCTGTGTGACCGTCTCATGCTCCTCCATCCGTTCAGGCGAACATGCAGTATCGCGCACCGCGAGCAAGCGGTCAACCGCACCGGAAAAACCGGTCAGGGCGATAATCCGAGTTGCGGCCGTCTCGCCGGTATACTATTTGGTAATCACGCTCTTCCATGGACTTCATTCTCTCCACGCAGTTTTTGTCGTTGATCCTGATCCCGGTGTGCGCCGCCATCATCGGCTGGTTCACCAACTGGATGGCGGTGAAGATGACCTTCTTCCCCGTGGAGTTTTTCGGCGCGCCGCCCTACCTGGGCTGGCAGGGCATCATCCCGCGCAACTCGAAACGCATCGGCCAGAAGACCGTGGACCTGGTCACCAATCGCCTGGTGCCCGCCGAGGAGGTGCTGGCGCGGGTGGACCCGGACCGCCTGGCCGAGGAGCTGCAGCCGGTGTTCGACAGCGTCTGCGAGGAGATCGCCGAGACGGTGGTCAAGGAGCAGAGCCCGCGGCTGTGGGCGCTGATGCCCCGGGTGCTCAAGGAGCAGATCTTCAAGCAGGTGCGGGACGCCATCCCCGAGCTGTTCGACCGCCTGCTCACCGAGTACCGCGAGAACATGGACGAGCTGTTCGACCTGCGGGGGCTGGTGCTGCACAACCTCACCGGCGAGAACAAGCAGCTGCTCAACGAGCTTTTCATGCGGGCCGGGCGCGAGGAGTTCAAGTTCATCGTGCGCTGCGGCCTCTACTTCGGCTTCGTCCTCGGCTGCGTCCAGGCCGTGGCCTGGTACTTCGTCCAGGGCTGGTGGATGCTGCCCCTGGCCGGCGTGCTGGTGGGCTACATCACCAACTGGCTGGCGATCCAGATGATCTTCCGCCCCCTGAAGGAGAAGCGCTTCCTCTTCGTGCGCTACCAGGGGCTGTTCCTCAAGCGCCAGGACGAGGTGTCGGAGGAGTACGCCGCCTTGCTGGCCGACAAGGTGATCATCCCCTCCAAGATCATCGACACGCTGGTGCGCGGCAAGCGCGCCGGGCTGTTCATCGACGTTGTGCAGCGGCAGATCGAGGTGGTGCTGCAGGGGAAGCTGGGCAAGATCGGCAAGTTCAAGGGGGTGGTGCTCTACACCTTCGGCACCGAGCGTTATGACCAGCTCAAGCAGCGCGTGACGCGCAAGTTCATCGAGCTGGTGCCGCGCCACATCAACCGCATGGAGGACTACTGGCGCGACGCCATGGACCTGCGCCAGACCATCAGCGGGCGCCTGCGCGCGCTGCCCGCCGCCGAGTTCGAGGACGTGCTGCGCACCTGCTTTCGCCAGGACGAAAAGATCCTCATCGCCGTGGGCGCGGTGCTCGGCATGGTGGCCGGCGCCCTGGAGGCCGCGGCGATCCTGGCGCTGTAGAAGCCACACAGGATGCTCGCCCTGGTGGCGGTTCCATTCTAAGATCGGCGGCAGTGGCCGAACACTCCAAAGACGGCGCCCCCCCCACCGACTGGCGGGGCATCGGCGTCTGCGCGGCGCTGCACCTGGCCGTCGCCGTTGCCCTGTGCTGGGACGCGGTGGCCTCGCGCTGCGAGCGGGTGGTGGGCACCTCGGCGGCCGAGGTCTGGGCCTTCCTCTGGGGACACTTCTGGATGAACCAGAGCCTACTGCAGGAGCACGCCTGGCCGTTCTCCACCACGCTGGTGGACCACCCCCAGGGCGGCGTGCTCTGGCTCAAGGATCCGGTGATGCTGGTGGCGATGCTGCCGGTGCAGTGGGTGGCCGGCGTGCCCGCGGCCTACACCGTGTCCATGCTGCTGCTCTTCGTGCTGGCCGGCGTGGGGCTGTTCTTGCTGGCCCGGCTGCTGGGCGTGGGCCGCTGGCCCGCTGTGCTGGCGGCCCTGACCTTCGCCTTCGCCCCCCACAGCCTGGGCGAGGCGTTCAACGGCAACGTGGAGGCCCTCAACACCTGCTGGCTGCCCCTGTGGCTCTGGGCGCTGGTGCGGGCGCTGCGCTGGCCCGGCAAGGGGGCGGCGGTCCTGGCCGGGGTGGCGCTGTGGCTGCTGTTGCTGGCCAACCAGTACTGGGCCCTGGCCATGGTCCCGGTGTCGGCCGCCGTGGCGGCGTGGGAGCTGTGGCGCGCCCGGGAGGCCGGGCGCCTCGGGGCCGCCGCGCTGGCCCTGGCCTCGGCGGTGGGCCTCGGCCTGCTGCTCTTTTCACCCGCTGCCTACGCCATCATGAGCAACCTCGGCGCGGGCGACAAGATCAACGCCCCCTTCGTGCCCGGCGGCGACACGCCGCTGACCCCGCCCTACGTCAGCGACCTGCTGCACCTGGTGCGCCCCCTGGCGCCGCTGACCCACCAGGCGGTGGTGCCGCCCTTCCAGGACATCGTCTACCCTGGCCTGCTGCTGGCGCTCTGCGCCCTGGCCGCGCCCGTGCTCGGCCCGCGGGAGGGCTGGCGCTGGTGGTGGCCAGTGGGCGGGCTGGCCTTCGTCGTGCTCTCCCTCGGTCCGGCCCTGAGCATCGACGGCCAGCTGGTGGGCCACCCCGAGGCCACAGTCTGGCTGCCCTGGCAGTACCTCGTCCGGGGCACGCCGGTGCTCGGCTCCATGACCCTGCCCCACCGCATGGCCGTCCCCGCGGCCCTCTTCCTTTCACTGGGCCTGGCCTGGACGGCCCAGGGGCTGTGGTCCCGCCGGCGCGCGGGGGCCGTGGCAGCGGCGGCCCTGTCCGTGGCGGCGCTGGCCGAGATCCTGTTCTACCCGCCCTACCAGCTGCCCCTGGCCACCACCGAGGTCAAGGAGGCGGCCCACGCCCGGCTGCTCGGCGCGCTGAAGGCGCCGGGCGCGGTGCTCAACCTGCCCTTCGACAGGGGCACCCACGACCAGCGCGTCTTCCTCTGGCACCAGGCCGTGCACGGCCGCCCCATCGGCCAGACCCTGCGCACCACCGAGCCGCCGTCCATCGTGCAGAAGATCCCGCTACTCTGGCGCTTCGCCGGGCCCCTGGGGCGCCAGCGGCTGGCGGACCACGAAAAGGATCCGGCCGATCCCTGGGGCAAGGCCCGGCTGCAGAAAGCGGGCTACGGCTTCGTGGTCTTGCACGGCTCGTTCCTCAAGGCGCGGGCCGGCGAGAGCCTGGCCGGCTGGTCGCGCAAGCTATGGCCTGTGCTGGGTCACGGCCTGGTGCTCGAGGAGGGGGTGGTGCTCTTCGCCCTGGACGCCGCGGCGCGCAAGGAGATGACAGCCCGCGGCCGGGCCGTGCTGGGCGACGCCGCGGTGCGGGGCTCCACCGCGCAAGTCCATGGAGGCGGGCCGTGAGCGCGGCGCGCAAGAAGAGGTGGGTGCCCGTGGTCTCGGTGGTGGTGGCGCTCATCGCCCTGGGCGTGGGCGCCTACGTCACCTGGTACCGCCAGGCCCACCGGGTGGCCTCGGACGTCATCACCCACACCGAGGAGCAGCTCGGCCGGCAGACCCAGGCGATGCTGCCGGCCCTCAAGGGACGCACCGTCTGGATCCCGGACCGCCCCCACAACCCCGAGGAGATGCACGGCCCGAACCGGCTGGAGCGCTTCGGCCGCAAGCGCAGCTTCAAGGTCTCCACCAACAGCCTCGGCATGCGGGGGCCCGAGCCGGCGAGCCCCGCCCCCAGGGGCCGCGTGATCTGCGCCGGAGACTCGGTCACCTTCGGCTGGGGCGTGCGCGTGCATCAGGCCTACCCCGCCCTGCTGGCCCGCCTGCTGAAGGTGGAGGTGCTCAACGGCGCCCGGCCAGCTGCCGCCCCGTGGGACGTGTCCGCCTGGATCCGCCAGCAGGCGCCGCAGCTGAAGCCAGCCCTGGTGCTGTTCGTCAAGTCGCCGGCAGCCAAGAACATGCGCGACCCGGTGGACAACTACGTACAGCAGGTCGAGCTGGCCGCCGCCGCGGTGAAGCCGGCGCGCCTGGCCGTGGTGCTCCCGCCGCTGTCTACATTTGCCCCCCACGGCGACCGCACCGGCGCTCACGCGCGGCAGATCGCCGAGCGCCTGCGCCCCACGCCGGTGCTGGACCTGACGCCGATCTTCCGCGCCCGTCAGCGGAAGCTCTCCGGCGTGCTCGGCAAGCTGGGCTCGAAGCTGCAGCAGGTCGTGGCGCAGCCGGGCGGTCGCGTGCTGCTTCAGGCCGCAGCGCCCCCCACCGGCGGCCTGGCGCCCGAGATCGGCCAGTTCTTCGAAAAGAACCCGAAGCTGGCCGAGCCGCTGATCTTCGACGGCGGCCACCCCGACGTGGCGGGCCACCGCCTGATGGCCGCGGCCATCACGGTCTGGATCCGGGAGCAGGGTCTGCTCGAGCGGTGAGATGTACCTGGCGGCGACCATTAAGGTTGATTGGACGTGGGGCGGGGGCTTGTCCCCCGCCTGGCCCGGACGCGGGGGACGAGCCCCCGCGCTACATGTGTAGAGGTTGATCAACCTAAAAAGAGAACGCTCTAGCGGCGGCTGCCGGGCAGCGTGAAGTGAAAGGTCGAGCCCTCGCCCTCGGCGGACTTGACCCAGATGCGACCGCCGTGGTTCTCCACGATGCGCTTGCACAGGGCCAGGCCGATGCCGGTGCCCGAGTACTCCTCCCGCGGGTGCAGCCGCTGGAAGATCTGGAAGATGCGGTCGTGGAACCTCGGGTCGATGCCGAGCCCGTTGTCCTTGATCGAGACGTGGTGCTGGCCGTCGTCGTCCAGGGTACAGCCCACGTGGATGCGGGGCTTATTTTCACCGCGGTACTTGATGGCGTTGTAGATGATGTTCTGGTACAGCATCAGGATCTGTGACTCGTCGGCGAAGACCCGTGGCAGCGGCTCCCGCGTGATCTTGGCCTTGCTCTCCTTGACCGCCAGCCGCAGGTTGTCCACCACGCGGTCCAGCACGCGATCGCAGTGCACGGTGCGGAAGGTGCGCCCCTCGCGCCCCACCCTGGAGTAGGTCAGCAGGTCCTGGATCTGCTGCTGCATGCGCTTGGTGCTCTCCACGATGAAGTCCAGGTACTCGTCCGCCGTGTTGTCCATCTTGCCGCGGAAGTTTTTGTCCAGGAGCTGCACGAAGCCGGAGATCATGCGCAGCGGCTCCTGCAGGTCGTGGGACGCAACGTAAGCGAACTGCTCCAGGTCGCGGTTGGAGCGCTTGAGCGTCTCCATGGTCCGCTCCAGCTGGCGCTCTGCCTTGACCTGGCTGGTGATGTCCCGGGTGATGCCCTCCACCCCGAGCACCTCGCCGGCGTGGTCGCGGTAGTAGCGCGCGTTGGTCGAGACCCAGACCTCGTCGCCCGCCCGGTTCTTGCAGCGCGTGCGATGGTCCAGCACCTGCCCGTCCTGCTGCAGCCGCTCGAGGAAGGCGGGCCGCTCGGACGGGTCGTGGTAGAAGGTCTGCGCCAGGTCATCCCCCAGGACCTCGTCGGGCTTGTAGCCGAACACCGCGGCCACCGACGGCGAGACCAGCACCACCCGCCCCTCGGTGTCGGTGCGGTAGAAGACGTCCTGCAGGCTCTCAAACAGTTGGCGGTACTGCTCCTCGCTGCGCTGCAGATCGGCCCGGGCCTGCGCGCGCTCGGACAGATCACGCACCACGCTGACCACGAGCCGCTCACCGCCGGCCTCCAACACGCTGGCGCGGACCTCCACCGGGATGGCGGTGCCGTCCTTGTGCAGGTGGGAGGACTCGAAGGCCGCCCTGCCCTGCTCCAGGATCCGCTTGAGGCGGGCGTCCACCAGGTCGGCGAACTCGGGCGTGACCATGCGCTGCAGGGGGAGGCGCAGCAGCTCATCGCGGCTGTAGCCCTTGCTGGTGCAGGCGGCCTCGTTGACGTAGATCGTGTTCCCCTCGGCGTCGTGCACGTGCACCGAGTCGGTCACCTTGTCCATCAACAGCGAACGGAAGGCGCCCTGCCCCTGCCGGGCCCTGGACAGGGTTTCGCGCAGCTCGTGAACCTCTTCTTCGAGCTCGGCGCGGGTCTTCAGCTTTGGGTCGCGTGGGCCGCTCATATTCGGTTCCTGGTAAAAGTTACTATAAACGCAAAGGGCCCTGCCTCCCACAATTCCACTCCTGCCGTGAGGGGATTAGGTGCTAGCCTGGTGTTCCATCACAGATTGACAGCGGGAGTAGGTCGACAATGGCGATACGTGTGCATGTGGCGGCAGCCCTTTCCGATGACATGGCGGGTTTCCAGCGGGAGATCTGCGTGCCCCAGAAGCTGGAGGCGGAGGCCAGCGGACCCTGGCTCTTCGCCACCGCCAGCGTGTGGAATATGGGCGGCGGTGAGCTGGATGCCGCCCTGGGCCGTTTGTCCTGCCCCACCCTGCGGACCACCACCGTGGACGGCGCGCTGTGGGAGCTGCACCTGCGTGCGCCGGACCGGGACACCGTGGCGCTGTCCCACAGCTTCAACCTGCTCTCCGGGGAGATGGTCGAGGAGCTCGAGTGCTACGAGAGCGTCGAGGAGCTGGTGCAGGACGGCTGGCTGAACGAGGAGCAGGCGTCGGGCCTGGCCAGGCTCGCCCCGGCAGAGGCCATGGCGAAGCACGCCGCCGCCAACAACGAGGCCATCCTGGCCGCCCTGGCGCGTCTGAGCCTGCCCGGCGACGCCGGTGAGCTGCGGGCCATCCTGGAGGGCGAGAGCGTGACCGCCGAGGAGCTGTCGTGGGACGTGGGCAACCTGCCGCGTTTCCTCTCGGCCCTCGGCCTCGACGGCCCCTTCGGCGACTGGCGCCAGGAGATAGAGGACCAGCTCCGCGAGCGCGAGGAGCAGGAGCGCGCCGCGGCCGAACGCCCGCCCGATGACCTGGTGGCGCCCATCGAGCAGGTGCTGTCGGGGATCGAGCCCGCGGAGGTGGAGGGCGGCCCGGTGGCGGCGCGGCTGCAGGACCTGGTCATGGCGGCCTGGTCTTTCGAGCGCGACATCGACGCGGGCGTGCGCGTCACGCTGCCGGCGGGTGCCACCGTGGACCAAGCGGGCCGGGCGCAGTACCCGGATATGGAGATCGTCCAGACCCCCGGCTCCCTGCGCATCGGCACCCACGACGCCAGCAGCCGCTCTGCCTGCGTCGCCTTCTGCTCCGACCTCAGCCCACTGGTGCAGGCGCTGCCAGACGGCGCCATCGTTGAGCTGCTCTGCGCGGAGGTGCCCGCGGAGGAGGAGGACGTGGAGGCGATGCTGGCCAACATGCCGGACGCCTTCCAGGAAGAGCTGCGCCAGAAGATGGCGGAGCTGGAGCCCGACGAGCGCAACGAGGCGGGCGACCAGATCTACGCTGGCGAGGTGCGCCAGGGCGTCTGGCAGGTTTCGGCGGCCTACCCGGCGGTGAGCGCCGCGGACCTCTCCGCCGCCCGCGACCTGCTCGCCGCGGCCTGCGATGGGCAGCCCCTGCCGGTGTCCGACGAGGAGGCCGAGGTGGTGATGGAGGCGGCGGCAAAGGCCATCTTCCTGGATGACGACCAGCCGGTGCACCGTGACGGCGCGCTAGTGGTGGAGGAGTCGCACCGCTACCTGGCGGCGCTGATCTTTCGCCAGCGCTTTGGCCAGGTCTGGGACGTGGCGCAGGCGGTGGCCGCCGAGCTGGCGGACTGGGAGGATCTCAACGGCGACGCTCCCTTCGACCTCGAGGGCCTGCCGCCGCAGGGAGAGGAGCTGCTGCAGGGGACCTGGAGCGTGTTCCACCGGGCCGAGATGATCGGCTGGCAGGGCCTGTCGGACGAGGACGTGGCTGCCATGGACGCCAAAATGAAGGACCTGGGCCTTCAGCCCCTGGGCGACCTGGTGGCCGAGGCCGCCGGCCCCATCGTGCTGCGCGGCTACGGCGCCGCCGGCGCCACCCTCCACGCCACCTGGATGGTGGGCGCCTTCGACACCCGGGTCATCGACCTGTTCACCACCTTCGCGGGCGGCGGCTCGCTGACCACCACCACCAACCCCATGGCCTTCCCCGACGAGGCCGCCGGTGTCTACAAGGTCAGCCACCCGGACCTGGCGCCGGCCGGGCTGCGCGAGCGCCACGACTGGTGGCTCGAGAAGCTGGCCGAGGACGGGCGCGAGCCGGCGGCCGCGGAGCCGGACCTGCTGGCCCTGGCCCGCTCCATCGACGAGTTCATGTCCTGAGGGGGGCGGCTACTTTTCGACCTGGACGCTGCGATACCCCATGGCGTCGGTCTTGCCGTCGTCGGCGTAGACCTTGACGAAGAACTCGCCCACCGGCACGTCCTTGGGCACCGACAGCTTGGCCGTGGCCTTGCCGCCGCTGAACGTCACCGTCTTGCTGGCGGCCACGCGGTTGTTGGCCACCTTGTAGTTGGACCGGATCACCGCGTCGCGGTCCGGGCTGCCGTCCTTGGGCACCTCCTTGAGGTTGGCCAGCAGGATCTTGCGGCGCCCCTCCAGGGTGAACAGCGCCTTGCCCGACGAGATGCCGTCGAAGGAGGCCGTGACCTCCACGACGCCGCCGCGCTTGACCGCCTTGCTCGCGGTGAGCGCCGCCTTGCCCGCGACGTAGCGGATCCGCATTGCCGGGTCGCCGTGCAGGGCGTACATGTGCAGGTGTGTGCGGTTGAGGGCGTTCATCTCCTGGTAGCCGATCATGGCCGAGCCGAGGCCTTTGAGTAGCTTGCGCAGCTTGTCGTCCTGGTGCACCAGCCGGCGCTTGGCCTCCTGCAGCAGCATCCCCACCGTGGCGACCTTCTGCTCCGTGACCAGCAGGCCCAGCTCCCTGACCAGCACGGCGTTGGTGTAGGGGTGTGAGATCTCGGTGGAGGCGATGACCGCGGGCGGGGCGTCGGGCTGGCGCACGATCTGCTCGGCCAGACCGTCCTCGTCGGCGAAGGCGCCGGTGAGGCAGGCGATGATGAACATGATCGGCGCCTTGTTGCGGATCTTGATCTTGGACAGCTTCTTGACGTCCATGATCGGGTACTTCTTGCCGCTCCAGGAGAGCTGGTCCAGGGTGCCCTCCAGGCCGTGGCCAATATAGGCGCTGATCAGCGACCCCTCGTTGAGCCGCTCGTAGACCTTGTCCGAAAACTTCTCCGGCACGTAGACGTACTCCGATTGCTGGGAGCCGTAGGTCATGGTGACGTCCACGTTGTAGGTGATGGAGTCGGCGATCTCCATGGCCAGCGACTCGATGATGTTGTCCAGGGCGCCGCCGAACCCCCCGGAGGAGGCGAAGAGGTTCACCCGCCGGTTCCAGGGGCCCACCTTGTAGCTGCCCTCGTAGGCCGCGATCTTGGCCCGGGTGCGGTCCACCTCGGCGTCGGTGGAGGCGGCGATGCGACCGATGGCCAGGTCCGGGATGAAGTCCCCCGTGTGCTCGGCGTAGTAGTTGTCCGAGGAGTGCTTGGTCTTGTCGTAGGGCTCCTGATAGACAGCAGCGGGTACGAGCTTGTTGCCGTCGCCCAGCAGCAGCACGTAGAAGGGGCGGCTCGGGTCTCGCTGCTTGTGTATCTGCTTGATCAGCCGCTTGATCTTGGACGCCTTGACGCTGGCCGATGCGCCGGCGGCGGCCACGTCCTTGACGAACCAGAGCTCCACCTTGTGCCCCGAGGCCTCGCGGAACACCTTGTAGCGTTCGGCAGAGGCGGCCAGCGTGTCGCCGGCCACGATGAGGTAGTCCACCGGGACGTCGGGTTGCTCCTCGTCGCCGCAGGCGGCCAGGGTCAGGGCGAGGGCCGCGCAGCACGCGACCAGGATGTTATTGCGGTGAGGCATATGTGCTTTTCCTTGACTAAAAACTCCCCCGTATCAATAGCGTCGCGCCGCCGGGGCTGGCCGCGGGGGCCACCTTCACGCCGGTGGACGCCGCCGCCGGTTCGGGCCGGGTGACCAGCTGGTAGATGGCCACGCCCAGGGTCAGGGCCGCGGCGCCCGCGAGCACGTGGCCGGCCACCACCTTGGCCTGGGCCGACTCCACGTCGTCCCAGCGGGCCAGGATCTCGTCGGGATTCCGGGTCGCCATGTAGGCCTCGTGTGCCCGGGCGCCCTCGGAGGCGCCGAGACCGTAGAGTACCGCGGCGGCGGCCCCGGTAGCCAGGCTGGCCCCCAGGAAGGTCCAGCCGAGCACGGCCTTGCGCCGCCGGACCGAGCGGCGCCGGTCGTCGGCCGC